>Ga0172382_10003178_pt1 | contig 26309 bp, 25 predicted proteins | sample Leawel138RmetaG_FD_122245 | JGI IMG/M metagenome (GOLD analysis project Ga0172382, IMG submission 122245) | Leachate microbial communities from a municipal landfill in Southern Ontario, Canada - Leachate well 138R metaG | ecosystem: Engineered > Solid waste > Landfill > Unclassified | place...
ATACAGTAGATTGCCGCGTACGGTGAAATTGGCAGTTTTGCCATTTAACGGCTCACCGGCAACTTCACCCGATAGTTTCATATCATCGAGTAGGTAACGTTGTAATACTTGGTCAATACTTACTTTGCTCGTGAGTTCGATGCGTGCGCGAATCAGTGGCTTAGCATTGCCTAAAAAACCTGAAAACTTTAGCGCAATCGGCTGGTTATCGCGAATAGCACCGGTGGTCAGCTGCACACTTTCTAGATTGAATTGTTGTCCACTTTTCTCATCGTGGTAATCAATCCGCGCGCCATTAACAATCAAACTATTGATGTCCAGTTTCAACGGCGTGTTCGCGGCAGCAGGTGGTTCAGTCGCACCTGTGGCAGTGGCGTCCCGCACGAGTTGTTCGGTAACCTGTTCAGGATTTTTGTGCGGCTTACCAATATGCTCCCAGTTACCCTGACCTTTGGCGTTACGGTGCAGGCTGAGATTTAAACCGTCAATACGGATATCGCTCATTTGAATTTCTTTGCGCAATAACGGTAGCACTTGTACGGAAAGGCCTAGCAGTCGCAAGTCGGCAAATGGATCTTCAGGTGTGTCGGCGCTCGCAACTTTGGCATCAGTAATCTCAATACCCAGCCAAGGAAATAAACTCCAGCCAATATCGCCGTTGAGTTCTAACTCAAGGTTGGCATGTTTGCGTGCTAGCTGGCGGATTTCATCTTTATAATCGTTGGGATCAAAAAAATGAGTGAGGGCAAATCCAGCCGCTACTAACAGGAGTAGCACACCTAGCAGTAGCAGACCGATAAGCTTGCTAAAAGATTTCACGGGCCGATTCCTTGTGGAAAATAAACAATAGTGCTTGCTGTTGAGCAGGCGGGTAAATCAAGACGATGTGTCACATGCAATCATGCGCGAGTAGCGATGACCAGTGATTTTTTCTTAGCCAGTTGCACGAGTTCGGGCTGATCATTAGGGATCATAACCTGAAGTATCAGCCCTGCTTCGCCAGCTAAACGCGTCGCTTCCTCGACTAAACGACGGGCTACACCGTGGTTACGGGTTAGCTCACGTACGCATAAGTGCGATAATAACCAACAATCGGCTTGTTTATCCAATAAAGCAGCACCCAGCAGACGACTATTGAATCGCGCGGTGACCAAGGTGTTCTGACTGAGCCCGTGCTCGATCAGAGCGCCAGCATTTGCATAAGGTACAAGCAGCCAATTAGGTGCATCGGCATAAATTTTTTCAAGGTCGGCTCGGTCTTGCTCGCTGGGTTGCTCAGCGCTTTCAAAGTAAACAGGCATTACAAAACTCCTACAACTGATGGGTTAGTGTACCGCTCAAAAACGTCTATCGGTAGCGGTCATCGTCGTTGCAAGCCTATAATAAGCAACTAATGGTACAAGTCGGCCGTATCGTGCGGCTTTTAGCGGTGGAGTAAATCATGACCGAACGTAAGGTTTCTGTTGAACGTAATACACTTGAGACCCAAGTTAAGGCCACAATTAATTTAGATGGCACTGGTGAGGGACGTTTTGCAATTGGTGTGCCTTTTTTAGAACACATGCTTGATCAAGTTGCGCGCCATGGTTTGATCGACTTAGATATTGAGTGCACCGGTGACTTGCATATTGATGATCACCACACCGTCGAAGATGTGGGTATCACGATTGGTCAAGCCTTTGCTAAAGCGGTCGGTGATAAGCGTGGTTTGCGCCGTTATGGTCACTCCTATGTGCCGATGGATGAAGCACTGTCGCGTGTTGCTTTAGACTTTTCTGGTCGTCCTGGTTTACAAATGCATGTGCCATTTACGCGCGCAGTGGTTGGCGGCTTTGATGTGGATTTATTCCAAGAGTTCTTCCAAGGTTTTGTCAACCATGCTCAGGTGACTTTGCATATTGATAATTTACGTGGCATCAACACTCACCACCAGATTGAAACAGTGTTTAAGGCTTTTGGCCGTGCGCTGCGGATGGCAGTGGAAATTGATCCACGTATGGAAGGTCGCATGCCATCTACTAAAGGTAGCCTGTGATGCAAACCATCGCCGTAATTGATTACGGGATGGGTAACTTACACTCTGTCGGTAAGGCGCTCGAGCATGTGAGTTCTGCACGCGTGCAAATCACCAGTGATCCACAAGTGATCCGCGATGCTGATCGTATTGTCCTGCCGGGCGTCGGTGCAATCCGCGACTGCATGGCGGAAATGGAGCGGCACCAGTTGCTCGATGTGATCCGTGAGGTCAGCAACGACCGTCCTTTTTTAGGGATTTGTGTCGGTATGCAAGCTTTACTTGATAGCAGTGAAGAGAATGGCGGGGTGGACTGCCTAGGCTTATTTCCTGGGCGAGTACGTGCTTTCGGTCCAGCGCTGTATCAAGGCGAGCAGCACTTAAAAGTGCCGCATATGGGCTGGAATACGGTTGAGCAACGCTTGCCGCACCCGTTGTGGCATAACATTCCTGATCACACGCGCTTTTACTTTGTGCACAGTTATTATGTCGAGGCTGATAACTCACGGCAAGTGGCAGGTAGTTGTCAGTATGGCGTCGAATTTGCGGCTGCCTTGGCTGATGGGGCACGTTTTGCGGTGCAATTTCATCCAGAAAAAAGCCATACTCATGGTTTGCAACTTTTACAAAATTTTGTGGCTTGGGATGGGCGCTGGTAGCGTCAGGTTCTGAGTTGATTAATTACTTTAACCTTTAGGCAGGCTGATTTAATGCTAATTATTCCCGCGATTGATTTAAAAGATGGTGCGTGTGTTCGACTGCGCCAAGGGCGTATGGAAGATTCTACTGTTTTTTCAAATGATCCAGTGGAAATGGCCGCTAAGTGGGTTGAGGCGGGTTGCCGTCGCTTACATTTAGTTGACTTAAATGGTGCTTTCGAAGGTCAGCCTGTTAATGGCGACGTGGTAAAAGCGATTGCGGCACGCTACCCTAATCTGCCGATTCAAATTGGCGGTGGTATTCGTAATTTAGACACCATTGAGCACTATGTGAGTGCTGGCGTCAGTTTTGTGATTATCGGTACCAAAGCGGTGAAAGAGCCTGAGTTTGTCGCTGAAGCCTGTAAAGCCTTCCCCGGTAAAGTGATTGTTGGCTTAGACGCGATGAATGGCTTTGTTGCCACTGATGGCTGGGCTGAAATCAGCGAGCTGCAAGTGGTTGATCTCGCTAAGCGCTTTGAAGCGGATGGTGTCTCTGCGATTGTCTACACTGATATTGCTAAAGACGGGATGATGCAGGGTTGTAACGTTGAGGCCACTGCTGCCTTAGCGCGTGCTACTCGTATTCCAGTGATTGCTTCAGGCGGTATTCATCATATTGGTGATGTGCAATCTTTATTGGATGCACGTGCCCCTGGTATTGTTGGTGCTATTACTGGCCGTGCAATCTATGAAGGCACGCTGGATATTGCCGAAGCACAAGCCTTGTGCGATAGCTTCAAGTAATTCTTCTCAAAAAGCCCTTTTAAACAAGGGCTTTTTTTATAACAATACAGCAACTTAATTGAACTCTGTGGAGAGCCGCATGACGCTCGCGAAACGTATCATTCCTTGCCTTGATGTTGAAAATGGCCGTGTGGTAAAAGGGGTAAAATTTGAGAATATTCGTGATGCTGGCGATCCGGTAGAAATTGCCCGTCGTTATAACGAGCAAGGTGCTGATGAGATTACCTTTCTTGATATTACCGCCACGCTAGAAGGCCGTGACACCATGCTGCAAACTGTAGAGCGCATGGCCAGTCAGGTGTTTATTCCGCTAACTGTCGGTGGTGGCGTGCGCACCGTCAACGATATCCGTAACTTACTCAATGCTGGGGCGGATAAAGTTTCGATCAACTCAGCCGCGGTATTTACCCCTGAGTTTGTTCAGGAAGCGGCGCAACACTTTGGTTCACAATCGATTATTGTAGCGATTGATGCCAAGCAAGTGTCAGCTGTCGGTGAGCCGCCACGCTGGGAAATCTTTACCCATGGTGGTCGCAAGCCTACCGGTATTGATGCGGTGGAGTGGGCGATCAAAATGGAAAGCTACGGTGCCGGTGAAATTCTGCTGACCAGCATGGATCAAGACGGTATGAAGAATGGCTTTGATCTGGGTGTCACTCGCGCAGTCAGTGAAGCCGTCAACATCCCCGTAATTGCGTCGGGCGGTGTGGGTAACTTGCAGCATTTAGCGGATGGTATTTTACTCGGTAAGGCTGATGCAGTATTAGCAGCGAGTATTTTCCACTTCGGCGAATACACCATTCAAGAAGCAAAAGCCTATTTAGCCAGCCAAGGCATTGTGGTGCGTTAAAGCTCACTAACCCGTGCTCGCACGAATAAAAAACGGCATCTGAGCTCAGCGCTGAGATGCCGTTTTTTATTGCCTGGTGTTAGGCGAGTACAGATTACTTAGCGCGAGTCGTTTTCAGCACATTCATGCCTTTCAGCAAATTCATCGCCTGATTAATTTGGTAGTCCTCATCCTGCAAACGCGGTTTTTTATCTTTATCCGCTTTGCCGCGCTTATCAGGACCGCCATTACCGTTGCCCAAGTGGCCGGCTAAGTCAGCTTCTTTAATACCTAGCGTGCTATCTTCTTGGCTGATTTTTGCACGCTCCACGAGGATGTCTGGAACAATGCCTTGTGCCTGAATTGAACGGCCTTTGGGCGTGTAATACAACGCTGTGGTCAGCTTCAGGGCGCGGTCGTTATTCAGTGGTAACACGGTTTGTACCGAGCCTTTACCAAAGCTATCAGTTCCCATCAGTACGGCACGTTTATGGTCTTGCAAAGCACCTGCAACAATTTCTGATGCTGATGCACTGCCGCCGTTGATTAAGACAACCAGCGGCACGCCTGCACTGGCGTTAGCCGCATTAGCAGAAAAGCGCAACTCGGCATTGGCTAAGCGACCCTTGGTGTAGACGATTAAGCCGGAGCTTAAAAAGTGATCAGTCACCTCTACCGCAGCTTGCAGTACACCGCCTGGATTATTGCGCAAGTCCAAGATCAACCCTTGCAGCGGCTGGCCTTTGTTGTCTTTCTTTAAACTGCCCAGCGCTTTCTCAACTTCGCTACCGGTATTGACTTGGAATTGACTGATGCGTAAAAAACCGTAACCGTCTTCTAGCAGCTGACTTTTTACGCTACGGCTTTTAATCACCGCGCGTTTTAGGGTGACATCAAAGGGTTTGCGGCCATCGCGTACTATGGTTAAACGAATACTGGTGCCGGGCTTGCCGCGCATTTTTTCGACGGCGTCCATTAAAGACAAACCCTTGGTGGGTTGATCATCAATTTTGGTAATTAAATCTTGAGCTTCAAGACCTGCCGCAGCGGCAGGTGAATCATCAATTGGAGCAATGATTTGCAGTACGCCATCATCTAAGCCAACTTCAATGCCTAAGCCGCCAAACTCACCGCTGGTGCTTTCTTGCAGTTCACGAAAGGCTTCAGGCTCTAAATAACTGGAGTGTGGATCTAAATTGCTGAGCATGCCTTTGATGGCGTTCTCAAATAGAGTTTTATCGTCAATGGGCTCGACATAAGCTGTCTTTATTCGCTCTAAAACTTCAGCAAAGGTGCGCAGGTCATTGAGTGGCAAGACTTCGCTGGGGGTCGTTGCCTCTGCAGCGTTGGGTACCGCAAGTGCTGGCGTATTGATCAAGCCCAATATCAGCAAAGTGCTTAATATAGCCGAAGCCAAAGATGTTTTAGTAAAGGGCATGACGTAACTCCTAGTTAGTTTTGGCATTCCATTAGCCTTGTGTGCGACACCATAATGTTGGGTTGGTAGGCTGACCTTTTTGTCGTATAGCAAAGTAGAGGGCCGCTTGGTCATTGCCGCCAGTATTACCCACGGTCGATATTGCTTGACCGGTTTGCACAATATCACCCTGGCTGCTTAATAGGCTTTGATTATGGCCGTAGAGGCTGAGGTAACCATCACCATGATCAACAATAATAAGTAATCCAGCACCGCGTAACCAGTCGGCGAATACTACACGACCTGAGTGGATGGCGCGTACTTGTGTGCCAGGTTGCGAGCTAATTAATACCCCATCCCACTTGCTACGGGTATCACCGCGAGCGCTGCCGAAGTTGGCAATCAGACGGCCGTTCACTGGCCAAGGCAGTTTACCGCGAACACTGGCAAACGAGCCGCCGTTATGGGTGACTGCAGTGGACACCATGGGGCTTTTGGGCTGTTTGCTAGGGCTGCTGAATGGTCTGCTAGCAAGTAGTTCTTGTGCTTGCTGGCGCTGCTGTTCAGCGATGCGTTGTTGACGCTTACGTTCGGCTTCTTGCGCTTCTCTAGCTTGGCGTGCCAGTGTTTCCTCGATGGTTTTTAGTACTTTATTCAGCGCGTCTTGATCGGTTTGTCGTGTTTTTAGTGATTGCGTTTCTTTACGTTGCTGCTGAGCAAGAGTGGCGACTTTTTGCTGGCGTTGCTGGCGTAATACCTTAAGTGTTTCTTGTTTGCTGAGCAGAGCGTTTTGTTGCTCGACGAGCGCTTTTTGTTGTTTGCTGATTTCTGTGGCAATGTCGTTTATCTGGCGCAAAGTTTCATTAAATGTATTGATTTGTTGTTGGCGCGCTTTGCCAATATATTGGTAGTAGGTCAGATTGCGGGAGAATTTTTCCGGTTGCTGCTGATTCAGTAATAATCGCAGCGGTTCTTGCTGGCCTGCTTGATAGGCTGCGCGCGCTTGAATAGCAATCAATTTTTGCTGCTCAAGCCGTGAATTTTGTAATTGTGTTTGGTGTTTCTGCAGTTCGAGCAGCTCTTGTGCAGTTTCTTTTTCCTGCTGTTTAAGCGTATTAACTTGCTTCTCTAGCTCGCCAATTTCAGTTTCAGTTTTTTTCAGAGCGTGTTCAGCCGTGGATTTTTCTTGCTGAATTTTGCTTAATTGTTTTTTCAGCTCAGCAATGTCTTTTGCTGCTTGGGCAATCTGTTGTTGAGTTTGCGCACGTTGATCATCTGCCACGGCAACAGTGAATGCACAACTAAGTAAAATAAAAAGAAATGTGCGCAACATGGCGGAGGTTAACCTGAACGAGACAAGGGTGTGATTATGCCTAAAAATAGCGCAGCACACAGCCTGCTAAGTTAGAAGATTAAACCCGAGTGTGGCGCTGCGTACAGTCACCACACTTGGGTGAGTCGTTTTATTTTAGCTCAACAATACTGCGACCTGTCATTTCAGCTGGGATAGGTAAGCCCATCAGCGTCAACATGGTCGGCGCGACATCCGCTAATACACCACCAGCACGCATGCTGGCAGGACGTTTGCCGACATAAATAAAAGGCACCGGCTCGCAGGTGTGTGCAGTATGTGCTTGCCCAGTTGATTCATCTTCCATTTGTTCAACGTTGCCATGGTCGGCAGTAATAAGCGCTTCACCACCCACTTTATCTAGCGCTGTAACAATACGTCCTAAACATGCATCGAGGCATTCTACAGCGCGTACTGCAGCGGAGAACACACCGGTGTGACCAACCATATCGCCGTTGGCATAGTTGACGATGATGACGTCATATCGTTGCTTTTCAATGGCTTCAACAATGCGGTCAGTGACTTCAGGTGCGCTCATTTGCGGCTGTAAATCATAGGTGGCGACATTTGGTGATGGAATTAAAATACGATCTTCACCAGGGAAAGGCTGCTCACGACCGCCAGAAAAGAAGAAGGTGACATGGGCGTACTTTTCTGTTTCGGCAATACGCAGCTGGGTTTTACCAAGATTGGCCAAGTATTCGCCCAGTACATTAACCAACGCTGTGGGGGCAAAGGCGCTGGGTGCCGGTAAATCAGCAGCGTACTGAGTGAGCATCACAAACTGACTCAGTTGTGGCAGGCGTTGACGATTAAAACCAGAGAAATCTTGATCTAAAAAAGCATGGCTGAGCTCGCGTGCTCGGTCAGCACGGAAGTTCATAAAGATCACGCTATCACCATCCTCCATGCGCACCGGCTCACCAATGCTGGTGGCTTTAACAAACTCATCCGACTCCTCGCGAGCATAGGACTCAGCCAATGCCGCAGTAGCACTAGCGGCTTGATGAATGCCTTGGCCATCTACCAACAACTGCCACGCTTGTTCAACACGATCCCAACGGTTGTCACGATCCATCGCATAGTAGCGACCAATCAGGCTGGCGATACGGCCTTTACCCAGTTTGGCGCAAGCTGCTTCAATCGCATCAATCGACGGCTGTGCGCTACGTGGTGGGGTATCGCGACCATCTAGGAAGGCATGTAAATAAATCTTTTCAGCGCCGCGTTGTACGGCCAACTCAATCATTGCAATTAAGTGATCTTGATGACTGTGTACACCGCCTTCAGAGAGTAAACCTAAAATATGCACGGCTTTGCCATGCTCTACCGCTTGGTCGACTGCTTTGCTGAGTGCCGGATTAGTGAAAAAATCACCATCCTTAATGGCTTTAGTGATTCGGGTAAAATCTTGATACACCACGCGTCCAGCGCCGAGGTTCATATGACCGACTTCAGAATTACCCATTTGTCCGTCGGGCAAACCGACATCCATACCACTGCCAGAGATTAGGCTGTTTGGATACTGCGCGCGCAATTGGTCATAGACGGGGGTATTAGCGCTGTAAATGGCGTTGTAGTCAGGGCAGTCGCTATGACCAAAACCATCGAGAATAACGAGAACCAGAGGTTTAGGCGTGGCATGCATAAGGATTAGCTCGCAAGTAAATAACAGAATATAGGCCCAGTTTAGCTGGATGTGCTCGGCGCGTCATTGTTAGTGGTTCAGAGAATGCGTAGGTCTGTGTATACTTTGCCAATTCTAACGCTTTGGATACTAATTATGATTGCTGACACGCTTGCCAAGTTTCTTGAGTTTATTACTGTTCACTATGTGCTCAGCGGCGCATTTTTAGTACTTGTTGTACTGCTTATCCTACAACAGGCACGGAACTCGGGGCGTAATTTAAGTTCGCGTGAGCTGACTGCTATGGTGAATCGAGATGAAGCATTTATCATCGATATCCGTCCGAAGAAAGAGTTTGCAACAGGACATATTGTTGGTTCAGTCAATATCAGCAATGATCAGCTGAAAACGCGAATGGCTGAGATTGAAAAGCATAAAGATAAAACTATTATTGTGGTCTGTGCTTCTGGCATTAATGCCGGTGCAGCGTGTTCAGAACTGAAAAAGGCAGGCTTTACTGTGGCACGCTTATCCGGTGGTATTACGGGCTGGCGCAGTGAAAACCTGCCTGTGGTGAAATAAAATGGCTAAAGTAATTATCTATTCAAGTGACTGGTGTCCTTTCTGCATTCGGGCAAAAAAATTGCTCAGCAGTAAAGGCGTCGCTTTTGAAGAAATAAAAGTGGACGGTAAAGCTGAGTTGCGCGCGCAAATGGTTGCAAAAGCTAAGCGTACATCAGTACCACAAATTTGGATTGATGAGCTGCATGTTGGCGGTTGCGATGAACTTTTTGCGCTTGAACGTGCGGGTAAACTAGACTCTCTATTAGCCAGCTAGAAAACCAGTCGTCGTTACTGTACAAGATGCGCTCGTTTATTAGATAAGCAGTTCATTTAACTATTATAGAATTAAGGGGAAAAATACCGATGAGCGAACACAACAACACTGTAGCTGCACAGGAAGAGCCCACCTCACAGTTTTCTTTACAGCGCATTTATGTCAAAGATTTATCTTTTGAAGCACCAAAAAGCCCAGAGATTTTTCGTGAAGAGTGGGATCCTAGCATTGAGCTGGACCTTAATACTCGTCAGCGCGGTTTAGAAGGCGATTTCCACGAAGTAGTCCTGACTTTAACCGTGACCGTTAAAACGGGTGAAGAAGTTGCTTTTATTGCTGAAGTTCAGCAAGCCGGTATTTTCTTGATTCAAGGTTTAGATGTTGCTTCTAAAGGGCATGCCTTGGGCGCATTCTGTCCAAATATTTTATTCCCTTATGCGCGTGAAACGTTAGATAGTCTAGTGGTGCGTGGTTCTTTCCCTGCGCTGATGCTGGCTCCTGTTAACTTTGATGCGCTCTATGCGCAAGAGTTACAGCGCATGCAAGCCGGTGCAGACGTTCAAGCTTAAGTCGAATACTCTAGCGCTTATGGAGCATGCTCGATAAGTGCTAGAGGCGCTATGGCTGTAGGGGGTATCAGTGAGTAAAGTTAATGTGTTGGTCGTTGATGATGCCTCGTTTATTCGTGATTTGATTAAGAAAGGGCTGCGTAGCTATTTTCCCGGTATTCAAATTCAAGAAGCCGTGAATGGCCTGAAAGCGAAACAGATCCTCTCAACGCAAGATTTTGATTTGATTTTGTGCGATTGGGAAATGCCAGAAATGAGTGGTCTAGAGCTGCTTGAGTGGTTCCGTCAGCAGCCGCAATTTAAGACTGTGCCGTTTATTATGGTGACCAGTCGTGGTGATAAAGACAATGTCGTACAAGCCATTCAGGCGGGTGTGACTGACTACGTTGGTAAGCCTTTTACTCAAGAGCAGTTAACCAGCAAGGTCACTAAAGCTCTGGCGCGTAGCGGGCGGTTAGCGGCATTAACAGCCTCTGCCCCGAGCAAAATATTGAGTACAGGTGTGGCAAATGACTCTTTATCGGTGTTAACTGGGCAGACGTCTGTAGCGCCTGTTTCTGCTGTCCCGCCATCAGCCTTGAAAAAGCCGATCACCTCACCCTTACTCGCTGTTTCTCCAGCACCGGTTGCTACAGCAGTAAGCAGTAGTACGGTACGTGGACAAGGCCAAGGTCGGTTGCGTTTATCTAATGGTGAGTTTGCTTGCGTGATTAAAGCGCTAAGTTTGAAAGATGCACTGGTGGTGGTTAAACGTGGTAACAGCTTACCGCAGATTTTGGACAGCGCTGTACTCGATTTAGAGCAAGGCGAAGAAGCTGAAGTGGCGCGTCTTAATGCTTATGTGCATGCCGTTAGTGCATTAGAACCACGACCTGATAGTGAATGGTTGCAAGTGACTTGCCGTTTTGTTGACAGTGATCCTAAGAAGATGGATTACTTATCACGTTTAATTGCCCGCGGTACTACGCAAAGGCATTTTTCTCCCAGCGCGTAAGTGTCATTGTGCTTTAAACGAAGAGTAGTCTGTGGTTCAGGTTCACCCGAGCATATTTTCTTTGATTGGGTTCTAACAACACTGCGAGCGCTGCTATATGGCTTTGCAAGGTACATTTTGGGCATAGATTATGTGTAAAAAAATTCTTCTTCTGACACTTTTAACGCTACTGAGTGGCCAGAGTTTTGCTTTCACTGTCTATAAATACACCGATGAAAATGGTGTTGTAACTTATACAGATAAAGCCAAAACAGGCGCTCAAGTCTTTGTCTTTAATGACCGTATGGTTGAGCGCCTCAATAATGATGTACAGCTGGAAACCAAGAAGCACGCCGTCGGTGAAACACTGCTGGTGCGCAATGATTTATATGCACCTGTGGAAATTGAATTAACCCTTGAAAAGCCAATTAATCTCGCAGGTGAGATGAAGTCACCGATTCGTTTGGTGATACCAGCACGCAGTAAAAGTAATGTATTAACCTTGGTACCTACAGACGCAACTCGGTCGATGCATTACACGCCTAAGCTGCGTTATGCCTTAGGTGATCCAAGCGTCTTACCTACGACTGACCAGTATCCCTTGCCGTGGCGTGGCGGCCCATTTCGCTTAACCCAAGGAGCGAATGGTAAGTACAGCCACTTCACCCCTAAAGGTCGTTATGCGCTAGATATCGCTATGCCTGAAGGCACGCTGATTGTGGCAGCACGCGCAGGTGTTGTGGTTAGCACTGAAAGCCAACAAACAGGGCGCGGAAATAATCCAGCCGGCAACTTTGTACGTATTTTGCATGACGATGGAACCATGGGTGTGTATTTACACTTGCAAACAGACTCAGTTAGGGTCAGCGAGGGTCAGCGCGTAGAGCAAGGTGAGCTGTTAGCGCGCTCTGGTAATACGGGCAACAGTACTGGGCCACATTTACATTTTGTGGTGCAGCGTAATGTCGGGCTGGCAGTTGAGTCGATTCCTTTTGACTTTAACCAACCAATTAACAGCTTGCCTAACTTTGCCGTGGGCGGCGAGTAACAGGCAGTTAATCCTGCCTGTTAGGCATGTCATTCTGCTGAGGATCTTGGGTTAGTGGGTTTAAGCTGCAAAAGCATAATGCGCAATAATACCCAGAAAGATAGCAAAGCCGGCCCAGTGATTATGCAAAAATGCCTCTAGAGAGGATTGTGCATCGCGCTGACGCGTATGGATAAACTCCCAAGCAAAACAAGCGGCAGCAGCCAGTAAACCCAGATAAAAATAACCGCCTAAGCCAAAACTATTACCTGCGAGCAGCAATAGCAATACAGCAGCGCTTTGTAAACTTAGAATAATCGTACGATCTGCTGTGCCAAAGAGTACTGCGGTGGACTTCACCCCGATTTTTAAATCATCCTCGCGGTCACTCATTGCATAGTAGGTATCGTATGCAATGGTCCACAACAGATTAGCACTATAAATCAGCCAAACGGCTGCAGGAACTGAGCCTGTTTCGGCGCTAAAGGCTAATAAAATACTGCATGAATAAGCAGCACCTAACGCCACCTGGGGGTAATAGGTGTAGCGCTTAGTGAAAGGGTAGAGCGCGGCTAAAGCAACAGCAAGAAAGGCCCAATAGAGAGTTTGGCTATTGGTGAAGAGCACTAAACAAAAACTGATAGTAATTAAAGTGGCAAAAGTGATTAACGCTTCTTTGGCACTGACGCGACCGGTGACAATCGGCCGATCCTTGGTACGCGCAATATCACCATCAATGCCGCGATCGGCAAAATCATTGATCGCACAGCCCGCTGAACGCATTAAAATAACGCCAAGCACAAAAATGACTACGTTTTTAACACTCGGCGTGCCATCGCCGGCAATCCATAGCGCCCATAGTGTCGGCCAAAGCAATAGATAGATACCAATGGGGCGATCTAAGCGCATCAACTGAATAAAATCCCAAGCGCGAGGGTGCAGACGATTAAAGGACTTAAGCAGTTTGATATACATAAAAGACTCCGCGGTATGGGGTTGGCTGAGTTTAGCGTGGGTTAAAACGATTAAAATCCGAGTGGCCAGTATCCTGCCAAAGTTGTGGCAGAAAAACCTCGGCCACCAGTACGCCCAATCCTTGATTTTGGAAGCGTGAGCGTCGAGCCCATAACTGAGGCGTATGTGCAGCATGCTGTTGAGCCTGCAAGGGCAGTTGTATGGATGGCATCTGACAGATGTGCATCGTGCCACGGCTAAAGGCTTGGTTGCTAAACAGTAGTTCTCCCAGTGAGCGAGTGCCCAGCTGGCTGATATCAAAATCCGAGGCTTGCAGCTCTGCTTGACTGGCCACGCTACGGGCAAATACCCAAGGTTGTCTGCCATTACATAAAAAAACCTCGCGTACCCAGCCACAGCTGCTGCGGGTGATGTTTAATGCTTGGCACTCATCGTCTGTCAAGGTTTGCCAGCCTTCCGTCAGCAACTGCACAGTGAAGCTGCTGTTGCACAATTGTGTCAGACGCTGGGTTAGCGAGCCTTGATCAAACAGCCAGTCATTTAATGCGGCGACCGAGGTTGGGGTTGTGTGCCAGTCAGTGGCAGTGGCGCTTAAGGTATTGGAGGGCACAGTGCTGCTTACTTGCTGAAAATATGCTGCCAGTTTAGCACGCATTAATCGATGATTTGCGCCCAGCTGTTCAGGGATCGACACCGACTAAATGTTGCTGTTAAGGCGCGAGTTAACAGACATACGTTGATGACCAGTAAAAAGCATAGCAAAAGTGTAACACGGCTATGGTCATTATGTGACTATTGTGCGATCCTTGGTCGATCTTTATTGGCTCATTGGAACTGTTTAATGAAATTTCGTTTTTTACTCTGGATTCTTGGTCGAATGATGAAGAAGGCCAGCAAAACTAATCCTGCTTTTCAACAGCAGTTGGACGGTAAAGACTTAACCTTTATGTTGCATACTTTGGATGGCAAGGTTGCGCGTCATTTTGTAGTGAAAAATAACCGCTTAGAAAGTCGTTCAGGTGTGGCGCAAGAGCCGGCATTTTCGATTGGCTTTAAAGATGCCGCCTTTGGTTTTGCCACAATGAATGCGAAAAACAAGCAGTTGGCATTTATGCAGGGTATTCAAGATAAAAATATTCAGATTCAAGGTAATACCATGTTAGTGATGTGGTTTCAGGGCTTAATGAAGTATTTAGTGCCAAAGAAGCCTAAGCCTAAAGCGGACTAAGTATGTTGAGCAGCGCGCTTATCGCAAGCGTGCTGCTGTTGGTTATTATTGTTGCTCGTTAAATCTATATTGCAGCGCCTCGGCTAGATGGCCACGAGCAATGGCCACGGTGTTTTCTAGATCCGCTAGGGTTCGTGCTACTTTCAACACTCGGTGGGTCGCGCGTAAAGATAAGTTTAAACGCTCGCTGGCTTGCTCAAGCCAAATACGGTCCTCATCCTGCAACTGACAGTGCTGGCGTAAAGAATTTAAGTCCAGTTGCGCATTACTGCAACCTTGACGCTTTAGCTGCCTATCGCGGGCGGCACAGACTTGTTTAACCGCTTCGGCAGAGCTGAGTCCCAGCTCCTTCGGCGGACTCAATGAAGTGGTTTCACGGGCGACGCTGATATGCAGGTCAATCCGATCGAGTAAAGGTCCAGACAGCTTATGACGATAACGCTGTACTTGTTCTGGGCTGCAGCGGCAACGGCCGTTGGGGTCGCCAAAGTAACCACAAGGACATGGGTTCATCGCTGCGACTAATTGGAAACGTGCTGGAAAACGCGCTTTGCTATGGGCCCGGGCAATCACAATATACCCCGACTCTAAAGGCTCGCGCAGTACCTCAAGCACTTTGCGGTCGAACTCAGGTAGCTCATCTAGAAATAAAATACCTTGGTGAGCTAAGCTGATTTCTCCGGGTTGGGGACGACTACCGCCACCGACTAAAGCAGGACCTGAGGCGCTGTGGTGGGGTTGTCGAAAAGGTCGCTGTGGCCAGCCACGTAACGGCTCAATATTAACCACCGACTGTACTGCAGCGACTTCCAAAGCCTCTTGTTCAGTTAGTGGTGGTAATAGACCGGGTAGACGACTGGCCAGTAAAGTTTTTCCTGTACCGGGTGGACCGCTGAGCAATAAATTATGCCTTCCTGCGGCAGCCACTAACAACGCACGTTTGGCTGCTGCTTGGCCTTGTACTTCGAGAAGGTCAGGGTAACGGGTGGGGTGTGCCAGTAAGCCTTGTGATTGATAAGGTTTTAAAACAGTTTGTTGATTAAAGTGACTGACCAACTCCAGCAAATGGTCAATCGCATAGACTTTTAAACCTGTGGCTAAACAGGCTTCTTCCGCATTGGCTAAGGCAACCACTAAAGCCCGTCCTGCAGCACGCGCTGCTAGTGCTGCCGGTAGCACACCACGTACGGGGCGCAGATGGCCAGAGAGTGCCAGCTCCCCTAAACACTCAAAGCCATCCTGGCAGCCGCCGGGCAGTTGTGCGCTGGCAGCCAATAAGCCTAAGGCAATGGCTAAATCAAAACGGCCGCCCTCTTTAGGCAGATCAGCAGGGGCTAAATTAAGGGTGATACGCTTGCGTGGGAACTCAAGTGCGCTATTTAAAATCGCACTGCGTACACGGTCTTTGCTTTCGCGTACGGCTGTTTCGGGTAAGCCAACAATGGTTAGCGAGGGTAAACCGTTGGTTAGATGAATTTCTACGCTAACAGCAGGCGCTTCAACACCAATTTGTGCACGGCTATGAATAATAGCGAGTGACATAGATCCTCCTTGATCTTCGTTACAGGGCAGCTTTATCCGGCAAGCTGCTCACCGAGTGGTGCTTATATATTAAGGTGCAGTTTGCTTTAGCTGCTCTTCCAGAGCAGCGACTGTGCTTTCCAGCGCTTCTAAACGGGCACGGGTGCGCGCCAGAACAACCATTTGGCTGTCGAACTCTTCACGGCTGACTAAGTCGAGCTTGCTAAAGGCGCTTTGTAATAGTGCTTTAAGCTGCGCTTCAACTTCAGCACGTGGTAGCGGATTTTCACTGCCCAGCAAACGTGTGGCATGGCTACTGATGCTGTCAAATAAGGCCTTAGGCGGTAACATAAAAACATTCCTTAATCATGATGGTTTCAGTTTAGCACGTCAGCGCAGATATGAATGTCGATGAAAACCAAGAGAAGCGCTGCAATCTTGGGTATAATTTACAGTTACTGATAGGCTGTGCAGATGTTTTTACAAAAAAGCGTATTGTATTTCTGTGTCTGCTCAAATATTGTCAGTAACTGCTGTTTCACTGACTGTATAAATGCGTGATGCGCGCCAGTCCAGATCCTTAATGCGTCGATGCTGAGCCTAAGCATGTTAAAAATTGGCTTGAATGATAAGTCATTTAATCTCGGAGATACTGTATGAAATTAGTTACCGCCATCATCAAACCTTTTAAGCTGGATGATGTACGTGAAGCATTGTCAGAAATTGGCGTACAAGGTATTACAGTGACTGAAGTGAAAGGCTTTGGCCGGCAGAAAGGTCACACAGAGCTGTATCGTGGCGCAGAATATGTTGTTGATTTCTTACCTAAAGTGAAAATTGAAGTAGCGATTTCTGCTGCACAGCTGGACCGTGTGATTGAGGCCATCAGCAAAGCTGCCAATACAGGCAAAATTGGTGACGGTAAAATCTTTGTGATCAGCTTAGAGCAAGCCGTGCGTATTCGTACTGGCGAAACAGGCTCGGACGCTATTTAATCACATAAAGTTTAGCGGTTTACTGGGTGCGCGCTGTTCTTTAACGCTGTTTTAGCCTAGTGCATCAATACGACTAAGGCGTAGCTCTTATGGGGTTGCGCCTTAGTGCTTTTTACGGCTTATTATAGGCAGCGCGCCGTCTAATCCAGCGGTTTTTAGAAATATTAAAAAAGAATTTATTTATCGTGGTTATTTTCTTTTTATCACACTAGAATGCGCGCCCAACGCATAATCGGTGATTGCCAGTTGGCTGCTTTAATTGCGCTGTGCGCATCTTATTGCCATCCAGTATCGCTAGACATTATGCTAAACCCAATTTAGGCGCTAAATCTTTTTGGCGTTAGATTTAAAACTATCTTGCTGAAGGCAGGCTTGAGGTTGACTATGTTTGATGAAGAAATAGAAACAGAAGAATTAGACGCGAGCGATGATAGCGACGTTGATGCTGATGATTTAGATATCGACGACATTGATGACGATGTCGAAGATGTTGATGATGTCGCTGACGATAGCCTTGATGATGGCTCTGATGCCGTGGTCACACCGTTACGTGCAAAAGCCAAGGCTGCGGTGAGTGTTGATGATTTGCCGTCTGTCGAAGCGAAGCAAAAAGAGCGTGATGCCTTAGCTAAGGCAATGGAAGAGTTTTTAGCGCGCGGTGGCAAGGTACAAGAAGTCGAAAATAATATTGATGTATAAAGCGTTCTGTCACTGACGCTTAATTGCAAACGACCCAGTTCGAGAGTATCGACTGGGTCGTTTGCAATCTGTACTTAGGTGACAGTTACTCGCCTTTAAGTGCCTTATAGCGCTCGGCTAATTCAGCGCGAATCGCTCGACGTTCTTGGGCGTTAGCAAAGCGTCTGATTTCATCTTCACTGCGCGGTATCAGTTTGGGTACTTCAACGGTTTTGCCGTTCTCATCAATAGCCACCATAGTAAAAAAGCAGCTATTGGTATGCCTGACTAGTTTTTCACGAATATTTTCAGTGACGACCTTAATACCGACTTCTAAAGAGGTTCGTCCTGTGTAATTCACTGTGGCCAGAAAAGTAACCAGTTCGCCGACATGAATAGGTTGGCGAAAGGTTACTTGGTCGACTGATAGCGTGACGACATAGCTACCTGCATAACGACTGGCACACGCATAGGCTACTTCATCTAAGTACTTGAGTAAGGTACCGCCATGCACATTACCAGAGAAATTGGCGTTATCTGGTGTCATTAAAACCGTCATGGTCAGTGTTGAAGATCCGGGTTCCATAGCGCTCTCTTTTTGTTGTGTTGGGTGCAATAAACCTATGCACTTGAAAAAGCAATGCTACCTTACTCTGATCTTACTTAGCTTTCCAGCCAGACGTCACGCACCCAATGCCAGACGCTTTCCCAAGTCTCATCGAGCATCTCCTGCGTCTCTGAGTCCCAAGCAAACACTTCTCCATCTTCCTCGACGGCGTAATACACCGGTGCGTCATAACAGACAGGCACCAAGTGGCGTGGTAAGCCAAGATCCCACGCCGTGGCTGTCACTTCAGGCAAATAGGTATGAGAGTGGGGGTCGCTGGCTGTAACAGGCTCGAGGCGGCCATAAACAACGTCGCTGACGGTCAATAGAAATTCGCGTAAAGCAAAAGGAAGGTGAATCAAGATTTGCTCTTGAATCTCGACTAGGGTTTCTTCTTCGGGTAGTTCTAATGCAACAGGGACAGGCTCATTACGCTCACGTAACTCGTCGATGACTTCTTCCACGGCATTCTCACTCGATTAATTGCAGGGCATCATTGAATGCTTACAGCGGCGCCGCTAGAGGCTACCGCTGCAGATCCGTGTTGGAAATTTAAGCGTTTTGGCGAATGCCAGCGATTAACCAAGGTTGGTTGTCGCCCTCTTGACGCTCCATGCGCCAGCTTTCCGAGAAAGCTTCGCCTTGATCAAAGCGTGAGGTTTTCGCAACGCCGTGGAAGGTCAGAGTAGCAATGGTGACACCGTTTTCCTCATCAACACCATCCAGTTGTAAGCTCAGGTCGTCAATATAGGTGGACTGCATATCGTCACCGAGGCTGCTGCGCTCATTGGTTAAGAATGTCAGCATTTCCGGAGTCACAAACTCGGCAATCTGCTCCATCTCATTGGCATCCCAATGCTGTTGCAGAGAATTAAAATGGTCTTCTGCTGCTTGTAAAAAACTGCTTTCATTAAACCATGCAGGGGCATTGATCACTGGTTTTACAGTTGCTGCGGCTGGCGCGGCACTGCCAAAGATATTTTGTGTTGGTGTATGTGCTTCACGTTGCATGGCTGGACCACCAGCGGTAGCCGCTTGCGGCATTTGACGGCGACGGCTGGCAATCAGCTTAAAGATGACAAAAGCAATCAGGCCAAAAATCAGCATATCCATGATTTGTAAGCCTTCAAAGGCTCCACCCATAAACATAGAGGCCAGTAGGCCGCCAGCAGCAAGGCCCATTAACATACCGCCGATGCCTGGTCTGGCACCAGCCGCTGCAGCTTGTTTACCCGGTGCTTGGGTTGCAGCAGGTTTTTGCTGTTGCTGTTGTGTTTGACGGTGCTTCATTGATCCAAATGATTTGCCACCACCAAAACGACGTGCGTCAGCGTCTAAGCTGAAAGTTAAGCCTAAGCACAGGGCTAAGGCAATACTGAGAAAACGTTGCATATAAAGTACCTTTTTATTGTCAGTTAATTTAATACGCCGGCACGGGTGCATGATGTGCGTGCCGACGGGAGTAGGGTGATGGCATCCATGCTCTTTACTGAGAGCAAGCCGCGACAGTTAATCACGCCAGTTATACAATTCTTTTTCTGATATTTCGTGCATCAGGGTGATTTGTTTCTGGAATGCTTGCATTGAATCCCAAATACGCTGGTTCAGATCACTTTTACTGGCTAGGTTACCCAGTACTTTAGCTGACTCAGCTTGCATTGCTTGCAATACTTCATCAGGGAAGCGACGCAATTGCACATCCGCCTCTTTAAGCTCAGCTAAGGCGCGAGCGTTGTTCCAAGTAAAGTCATCGAGCATATCGGCATTACCTGCACGAATGGCTTCAGTGACGATGGCTTGCAGATCACTCGGTAAGCTGTCCCATGCGGCTTGATTAATAATCAGTTCCAGCACCGCTTGTGGTTCTTGCCAGCCTGGGTAGTAATAGTATTTGGCAGCTTTATGTAAACCAAAGGCCAAGTCGTTATACGGGCTTACCCAGTCTGATGCATCAATCGCATTGGTTTGCAGTGCGGTAAATACTTCGCTACCTGGCAGGTTCACCGTGGTTGCGCCTAAGCGGTTGAGAACTTCGCCGCCTAAACCTGGCATGCGAATTTTTAAGCCTTTAAGGTCATCTAAGCTATGAATTTCTTTGTTAAACCAGCCGCCCATTTGCATGCCGGTGTTACCAACGGCAAAGGGCTTAACGCCAAACGGAGCATAGGCTTCTTCCCATAGTTTCAAACCGTCACCTTTATGCAGCCACGCATTCATCTCAATGGCTGATAAACCAAACGGCACAGAGGTGAAAAACTGTGCGGTATCTGTTTTACCTTTCCAATAATAGGCTGCGCCATGACCCATTTGTGCAGTCCCACGGGAGACCGCATCAAACACTTCCAATGGCGGTACCAATTCACCACCCGCGTAGACTTTAATGGTCAAGCGACCCTTGCTCATACTGTAGATGCGTTCCGCCACGCGTTCAGCAGAGGTGCCTAATGCAGGATAGTTTTTCGGCCAAGCCGTCACCATTTTCCAAGTGAAGGTTTCTTCTGGGATAGCAAGGCTATCTGCTGGGCTGGCTGATTCTTGGTTACAGCCCAGTAGGGTAAAACACGCCGTGATAATGGCTGCAAAAGTAAAGCTCTGGCTACGCTTCATAAAGGGTCCTTGTTGAGCTCAATGCAAAAGTGGATGATCGTTATAATGGTTGAAGTTTGGCATACGCCACCATCAGCCATTTGATACCGTCGTTAGCGAAGTTAACCTGTACGCGTGCTTGTGCGCCAGCGCCTTCAAAATTCAAGATAACCCCTTCACCAAATACTGTATGGCTGACGAATTGGCCCAGTTTGAATTCTGTTTGTGGTATTTCTGTACCACTAAATAGACTACTGGTAGGTTGTTGCACCTGACGGTTGCTGTGATACGGACGGCTGACGCTATTATTCATCCGCACTTCTTGTAAGAGTTCAGATGGGATTTCACGGACAAAGCGCGAAACTTTGTTGTACGTTTCAGAGCCGTATAGACGTCGCGTTTCGGCACAGGTTAGATACAGTTGTTGCATGGCGCGGGTAATACCCACATAGGCTAAGCGTCGCTCTTCTTCTAAACGGCCGGGTTCTTCCAAGCTCATCTTATGAGGGAACAAGCCTTCTTCCATACCAGCAATAAAAACAACTGGGAACTCTAGACCTTTAGCGCTATGCAAGGTCATCAGCTGCACCGCTTCGGTAAACTCATCAGCTTGGGTGTCGCCGGCTTCCAGTACCGCATGGTCTAAAAAAGCCACCAATGGCGGTAAGTCATCATCGAGATCATCATTCTTTTTGAAGTTGCGCGCTGCACTGACCAGTTCTTCAAGGTTTTCCACACGCGCTTGGCCTTTTTCGCCTTTTTCTTCTTGGTGATACTTGATCAGGCCCGATTGCTCTATCACGATTTGCGCGATGGCATGCAATTCGCAATCATGAGTCTGGATGGCTAATTGCTCAATCAGGTCAACAAAACCCTGTAGGGCATTGCTGGCGCGTCCCGGTAGGGCTTTTTGGCTAATCAACAACTGCATCGCTTGCCATAACGACACATCGTGTTCGCGTGCTGCTTGACGGACCGTTTCGATGGTTTTTTCACCAATACCACGGGTCGGTACATTGATAACCCGCTCAATCGCACCGTCATCATGGCGGCTACGTAATAAACGCAGATAGGCTAAAGCGTTTTTAATTTCCAAGCGTTCAAAGAAGCGCTGGCCGCCGTAAATACGGTAGGGCACTGCCGCAGTTAATAATGCTTCCTCGAGAACGCGAGACTGAGCGTTGGAGCGGTATAAAATAGCAATATCACTGCGTGCCAGCTCACCTTTGCGTAGCGTTTGCTCAATACACTCAACGATATAACGCGCTTCATCATATTCGTTATAGGCGTTATAGAGGCTGATGGGTTCGCCGTCAGTACCTTCTGTCCAGAGTTCTTTGCCAAGCCGACCTTGGTTGTTATCGATTAAAGCGTTGGCGGCTTTGAGGATATTGGCAGTCGAACGATAGTTTTGTTCGAGACGAATACTTTGCGTATTTACAAAGTCGCTGGAAAACTGTTGGATATTTTCAATTTTTGCGCCACGCCAACCGTAGATGGATTGGTCGTCATCACCGACCACCATTAAGCTTTTGCCGCCTTGTGCCAGTAAACGTAACCAGGCGTATTGTACGGCGTTGGTATCTTGGAATTCATCGACAAGAACGTGCTGAAAACGTTGCTGGTAATGCTGCAGCAGACCTGGGTTGTCACGCCATAAATCTAGAGCGCGGAGCAAGAGTTCGGCGAAATCAATGGCGCCGGCACGTGCGCAAGCGGCCTCGTAAGCCGTATAGATCTGCAGCATGGTGGCGAGAAATAAATCGCCACCGGCTTGAATATGCTGCGGGCGTAAGCCTTCGTCTTTTTGTCCGTTAATAAACCATTGCGCTTGGCGTACTGGCCAGCGTTGTTCATCCAGCTGCAGTTCGCGCATCACACGTTTGAGTAAGCGCTGTTGATCATCGCCATCAAGGATGCTGAAGCCTTCGGCTAAACCGGCTTCTTGCCAATGTGCACGTAATAAACGGTGGGCTAGGCCATGGAAAGTGCCAACCCACATGCCCGCAGGACTGATCCCAAGTAGGTCTTCAATGCGCAAGCGCATTTCCGCAGCAGCTTTATTGGTAAAAGTTACCGATAAAATACTGTGTGGCGAGGCACCTTCAACTTGGATGAGCCACGCAATACGATGGACTAATACCCGCGTTTTGCCGGAGCCAGCGCCGGCCAAGACGCGTTGTTGACCAATGGGCGCAGCAACAGCTTCACGCTGGGCTTCGTTGAGGGCGTTTAATAAATGTGAGATATCATCATGCATCAGAGCATTCTAGTGGGCGATCTGATTAAGGGCAAACACAATGCGAGCATAAAAGCTTTTATGAGTTAAGCTGACGGTCTAGAGTTTATTAACTCTGCGCAAGATTTTTCGCATTTTGGGCTTGTGAGCAGTAGGTCAATACGCTTAATGTTGGCTGCTAAAATCAAACGGGTGTTCGCATGTCTTATGTGGTGAGCATTTAAACACGACATAACAATAAAATTGCTAAGGGCAACGGATAAAAATATGCTGACAAGTGGTAATTGTAAGCCTGCTTTTTGGAGACTTGATGCTGATAGTATTCGAGCGCTGTATAACGGCTTGCAGATTCCTACGGTATTAATGTTGGCCTGCGGCATCACTGGTGTATGGGTATTACGCAACACCGCTCAGTTGGGTTTACTGAGCATGTGGATGGTTGCAATTCTAGGGTTGGCAGCGCTACGTTTTACTTCTGCTCGACTATTCGAGCGCGCGACGCCTGTTCAGAGAACATCATCTATTTGGCTGTATCTGCTCTTTGCTTGTGCCTGCTTTTCAGGTTTGCTACTGGCATTTTTCGCGATTGTATTTGTCCCTGATGAAGCCTTGAGTCAGCAGTTGCTGCTGTTAGGGCTACTGTCTATCGTTGCCATCTCATCCAGTATTGCTTTTGCAGTAAATTTTTGGTTGTTTATTTGTTATGTGGTTTGTGGGTTTTTACCCATTATTTACCTGTATTTAAGCGCAGACTCCGAGTTACTTAATGGTCTTGGCTTATTAATGCTGATGTACTTGGTAGCAATGGCTGCGGCTGTTGCACAAGTGAATCGCTTATTGCGCTTGGTTTTGCAGCATCGCGCTAAAAACCAGCAGCTCATTCGCACCTTACAAACATCACAGCAAGAGACAGAGGCTGTCAATGTTGAGCTGACACAAGAGATTGCTAGCAAACACCTGGCTGAGCAACAGTTACTCACCGTGCAAGCGGGCTTAGAGCAACGTGTGAATAGTCGTACCCTCGAGTTAAAAGATGCATTACAAGCACTGGGGAAAAGCCAAGAACGTTTAGAGCTGGCTCTGGATGTCAGTCAGTTAGCGCTCTGGGACTGGGATCTGCTCAGTGATGAAATTCATCATACTCGCACCAAAGATATTTTTGGTTTAGATGATGAGCAGGTTCGTGGTGTGCTCAGTGATTTGCGGCCTCTCTTACATCCTGATGATTTACCTGTGCTGCGCAAAGCGATGATTGAGCATATGAAGCAGCGTACTGAAGGTTACCTCGTTGAGTACCGCATCAAGCATCATGATGGTCATTGGGTGTGGATTGAAGACCGTGGTCAGGCTGTCGAGCGTAATGCTGAGGGCCGAGTACTGCGAATGCTCGGAACTCGCCGTGATATCTCACAACGCAAGAAGCACGATGAGCAACTGCTGTTAGCCTCAAGTGTGTTTGAGGCGAGTGCTGAAAGTATTGTGATTTTAGATCCGCAGTATACCGTTTTAGCCGTTAATCAAGCTTTCATAACAGTGACAGGTTTTGCTCGTGAAGACGTCTTAGGTCGCTCTATTTTTTCTGCAGATCTACCTGATGAAGTACGTCGACAGTATCAGCTGATTCGCTCCAGCATCGAGGAGCATGGCAGCTGGCAGGGTGAGTCTGTTGATGTACGTAAAAATGGCCAGATTTATCCACAATGGCTACAGACTCATATTGTTCGTGATAAAGAGGGAGATATTACTCATATTGTCGGCTTTTTTACTGATTTGACTGCACGTCGAAAAGCTGAAGAACGCTTAAATTACCTGACTCAATACGATGAATTAACCGGGCTATCAAACCGCGCTTTATTCCATAAACATTTATATCAAGCCGCTGAGCATGCACGTCAAACCAACAGCCCCATGGCTTTACTGCATATTGATTTGGATCGTTTTAAAGTACTCAACGACAGTCTCAGTGTTGAAGTTGCCGATCAGGTTTTACGACATATTAGCCGTCGACTGACACAATTATTACCTGAGGCTAATACTGTCGCGCGCTTAGGGGGGGATGAGTTTGCAATCATTTTAGATAACTATGTCTCGATATCGAGTTTGGCTCGTTTAGCAACATCAATTTTATCGCATATTCGCATACCCTTAACGGTCGCCGATAACGAGCTGATTATTAGTGCATCCATCGGCATTAGTATCTTACCCGACAATGCCCGCGAGCCGACTACATTACTGAGTCAAGCCGATATGGCCATGAAGTATGCCAAGCATCTGGGTGGTGATAATTTTCAGTTTTACAATAACCAGTTGCAAGCCAGTACTTTAGAGCGTTTACAGTTGGAGCAACAGTTACGCCGTGGTATCGACGAAGGGCAATTGCAGGCTTACTATCAGCCTAAAGTAACCTTAGCTGATGGCGCTGTGCGTTCGGCGGAAGCATTGGTACGCTGGAATCATCCGCAGCGTGGCTTACTGGCGCCGGGAGAGTTTATTGCGTTAGCAGAGGAAACCGGTTTAATTGCGGTAATGACTGGGCGAGTATTAGATCTGGCTTGTCGACAGGCAGTCATTTGGTTGCAGCAAGGCATGCCTCTTCGTGTGTCAGTGAATGTCTCAGTCGCGCATGTGCGGCAAGGTAATTTAATTACTGTGGTGCAGCATGCTTTAGAGAAAGCTGGATTACCGGCCTACTTGCTAGAGCTTGAGTTGACTGAAAGTCAAATGTTAGAAAATGCACCAAATGTTATTGCTACATTTAAACAGCTCCGCGAACTTGGGGTGCACTTAGCGATTGATGACTTTGGCACGGGCTATTCATCGCTCAGCTATCTAAAGCGTTTTCCTGCCAATAGTGTGAAAATTGATCAAAGCTTTATTCGTGATGTGACCGATAATGAAGAGGATGCCGCCATTACTCGAGCCATTATTACCATGGCGCATGGTTTGAACTTGTTGGTGATTGCCGAAGGGGTTGAAACGCAGGCGCAAATAGATTTCTTAAAAAATAATTTGTGCGATGAAGTACAAGGTTATTTCATTGCTCGACCTATGCCAGCCGAGCAACTGACTAAGTTTCTTGTCGCGCATCAGCAAATGGCTGAAGCCTGAGTCCTAGTTGATTTTATTAACTAAGACTCAGAGCTAAAGTGTCTTACGCGCCGCGGGTGTTACCGCTGGTCAGGTTACGCATCAGTAGTGCATGTTCCAGATTGACGTTTTCTGGGATGGGGATAAACAGCACATGGCCATTGCCCGGTGCATCGTCACGGCTTTTGCCCTTTTGATCTTCGATGTATTTCAGATCAAAAGTGATATTGCCCTGCGGTGTCATCAATTCAATTGAGTCTCCAACGGCAAAGCGGTTTTTGACAATCACTTCGGCCAAATCAC
>Ga0172382_10003180_pt1 | contig 26302 bp, 21 predicted proteins | sample Leawel138RmetaG_FD_122245 | JGI IMG/M metagenome (GOLD analysis project Ga0172382, IMG submission 122245) | Leachate microbial communities from a municipal landfill in Southern Ontario, Canada - Leachate well 138R metaG | ecosystem: Engineered > Solid waste > Landfill > Unclassified | place...
TCTGACAACGCACGAACACCCCTCCCTTTACCCTTTTTCAAAGAACCTGGTATCCCCCTCAGAATACCGTCCCCATATCCCACCTGTAAACAGGTGACAAGGTGGGCTCGTCAGACGGTTACCGCCTTGGAACAGCGTGAAAGGACAAGATTTCTCGTCGCTCCGCTCCTCGAAAGGACATGATGGAGGGTACTCGAAATGACCGGGGGGGCCCTCGAAAGGACATAACTTCTTGTCACTTCGAACATCCCTCCCTGTCACTTCGAACGAACGTGAGAAGTCTTGAACGTAACGCCGCCTCCAGAACCCCAGGGGTTAAGATTTCTCCCCGGCTTGGCAGCCGGGTCGAAATGACATGGGTGGGCGCTCCTCGAAATGACATGATGGGGCGCTTGCTCCGAGTCGACAAGACATAGGGGCGCTCGTCGTAATGACGTGGGCGTTGACACCAGGGGTGCAAGGGCAGAGGGGCGCGGCCGAGGGCGAAAGGCCATGCCTTTTTGCCATTCCGAATCCCGTACCAGGCCCAAAATGTCATTCCGAATCCCCGCGACAGCGGGGTGAGGAATCTTAAACGAAACGCCTTGGAACAGCGTGAAAGACAAGATTTCTCGTCGCTTCGCTCCTCGAAATGACATGGGTGAGCGCTCCTCAAAATGATATGATGGGGCGGAAGGAACATGGGGGGGTGCTGGGGCTTACCCGCTCAGACACCCTGACGGTTCAGCCAGCATCGGTATCCGTACATTTCGGCCAGGCACTTGACGACCCGCTCCGGGGTCAGGAAGGAAACGCTTTTGTATGGTTCATCGGCCTCTTCCCGGATGGTTTTCGCCTGCCCGTCCGGGAGCAGGATAACCCCCATGACGGGCTTCTTGTACCGCGCCATCAGATGAATCACATGCCGGACAAACCGCTCCTCGAATTCGCTGACCATCGCGGGGATGGCCGCGAACAGCTTGCGATCGTAATGGGGGTCCGCCTTGACGGAGGACTCCATCAACCAGCGAAAGAAGGCCATCCGCCCGAGAATGCCCATATGAACGACCGCATCGCACCCGTCCCACTTCATGAGTTCCTCGACCAGCATCATGGGAATGGCCGGGTCGAACTCCGCGACCAGATCGATCGGGTTGGAACGGCTCCAGTAAGGGGGCAGGATGCCGTCGATTCTTCCGATCAACTCCGGGGACAGGTTGGGAACCCGCAGGCCGTGTTTTTCGCAAAGATCGGCCAGAACGACCCCCCAGCCGCCGCCGATGGTGATCGCCGCAACCCGATTCCCCCGGGGCAGGGGCAGGGACGAAAACACGGCGGACAGATCGAGGAGATCCATGGGGTGCTCGACCACAATCACCCCCGCCTGGCGGCAGGCTGAATCGAAGACCCGCATGTCGGACGCCATGGCCCCCGTATGGCTGGCCGCGGCACGGTTACCCGATTCGGTACGGCCGCCCTTCAGGACCACGGCGGGTTTTTTCAGGCACAGGCGCCTGGCCGTTTCATAAAACCGCCGCCCGTCCTTGATGCCTTCCAGGTACATGAGAACCGTCTCCGTTTCTTCGTCCGCTACGAAGCCTTCCATATAATCCTCGATGGCGACCATGGATTCGTTTCCCGACCCGCAGAACGCCCGTATCCCGATTCCCTCTTCGACGGCAAAGGCCAGAAGCTGTATGCCGAGGTTCCCCGACTGGGCGAGGAGCGTCGTCGTACCCGGTTTCGGGCGAACGTGAAAACCGGTGCAGGTAAAATGGATATGGGGATTGATAATGCCCATCGTGTTGGGGCCAAGAATCAGAATATCCGCCCGCCTGGCCCGTTCCACCAGGTCTTCCTCCCGCCGCTTCCCCTCCTCCCCCATCTCGCCGAAACCGGAGGTGATGAGCAGCATCTGGCGGATCCCCTTCTTTTCAAAATCGGGGATAACCGAGGGAACCTTGTCGGCCGGGAGGGTCACGATGCCAAGGTCCACGGGACCCGGAATGTCGAGCGCCGACTTGTAAACCGGTCGGCCCGCGATTTCACCGCCCCGGGGGTTGACCAGGTAAATCCCGCCCTCGTAGCCTCCGCCCACCACATTGGTGAAAAGCATGTGCCCCCACTTCCCGAAGGTGGCGGAAGCGCCGACAAAAGCAATCGAACGGGGGTGGAACAGCCTGTAGATCGTCCCCGGATCGACAGGCCGGCGCCGCGGCCCCGGCGTATCGGGCTTTCCCAACACGATCAGGGCGTCCACCGCCGTAAGACGGCCCTCGGCATCGGCGATCAGGGGATTGATATCGACCTCCCGGATTTCCGGAAAATCGTCGGCCAGGCGGGACAGGCCCTCCATGACGCGAACAATCGCCTCCCGATCCACGGCGCCCTGTCCGCGAAAGTCATCGAGGAGGGCCCGGCCCCTGATTTCACCGGCGGCATACAGGGCTTCCGCCCGTGTCACCGGGGCGACACGGAAAACGACGTCCCCCAGGGCTTCGGTGAATACACCGCCGAGACCGAACATGACGACAGGCCCGAACTGGCGGTCACGGAAGAAACCGGCAACGAACTCCCGATCCCCGGAAACGTGCGGTTGAACAAGAAAGCCCTCCAGATCGTCTCCTGCGGCGGCTTCCATCGCCCTGACCACGGCGGGAAGCTCCGGTTCATCCGGGATCCCCGTCCGAACGAGGCCCCGTTCCGTTTTATGGGTGAGACGATGGCCTAACGCCTTGACCACGACAGGGTACCCCAGGCGGCGGGCATGTCCGATGACTTCGGCCTCGGTTAAAGCGACGGCTTCATCCACGACGGGCACGCCGTAAACCCGCAGCACCCGCTTCGCTTCGGCCTCCGTCAACGAGAACCGATTCTCGGCTCCGGCGTTTGCAATTATGTCGGCAGGATCCATTTTTTCCTTCATCCTCGCTCAGGGCGGTCTTTCAAAGGTATAGGGGCGTTTGAGGTAACATAAAAGGTGTCAAAGTGACAAGAAGTTATGTCATTTCGGGGAGCACCAGTCCCATGTCATTATGACGAACGCCCCTATGTCTTTTCGACCCGGCGCAAGCGTCCACTCATGTCATTTCGAACCCGGCTGCCAAGCCGGGGAGAAATCTTAACCCCTGGGGTTTTGAAAGCTGCGTTGCGTTTAAGACTTCTCACATTCGTTCGAAGTGACAAGGAGGAACGTTCGAAGCGACAAGGAGGGTAGCGAAGCGACGAAAAATCTTGTCCCACGCCGTCCCAAGGTGTTGCGTTCAAGATTCCTCACCCGCCTCCGGCGGGATTCGGAATGACATGAAAAAATGTTATTTCGAACCGGCGCAAGCACCCACCCATGTCATTTCGAACCCGGCTGTCAAGCCGGGGAGAAATCTTAACCCCTGGGGTTTTGAAAGCTGCGTTGCGGTTAAGACTTCTCACGTTCGTTCGAAGTGACAAGGAGGAACGTTCGAAGCGACAAGGAGGGTAGCGAAGCGACGAAAAGGCATGGCCTTTCACCCTGGCGTCAGCTCCATGTCACTTCGAGGAACGAATGCCCCTCTTGTCCTTTCACCCCTGGTGTCACCCCCCACGTCATTACGAGGAGCCCCCACCCATGTCATTTCGAGGAGCGGAGCGACGAGAAATCTTGTCCTTCACGTCGGCCTGTAACCCTCCCCGGTTATTCCCTGATCAGCACCAAGAGCATCTTGAAGCGTTCAACCGCCTTCAGGGCATGGGGCTTTCCCGCGGGCATGATGACCATCTCACCCGCCTTCACGCGGTAAGGCTCCCCGGAAATGGTGATTTCCGCCGCGCCGTCCAGCACCTGGACCAGGGCGTCGAAGGGAGCCGTATGCTCGCTCAGACCCTGGCCGGCATCAAAGGCAAAGACGGTCACGGTTCCGGTCGGCTTGCCGATCATTTCACGGCTGACGACGGAGTTTTCCTGGTATTGGATCAGATCCTTAATCTCGTTGACGGTAACGGTCATGTTCGTTCTCCTTCCACGGCCCTGGGCCGTTCGGTTAGTCAGTCATTCACGCCCGCCGCCCGGTTGGCCGCGGCAACCGCCTCATGGGCCGGCAGGACGGCCCGATATTTTTCAGATGAACCCAGCCCCGGGCGAAACCGAAGGGACGGCCGGGGCAACGGGAGATCCTCATCGTCCCCTCAGCCTCCTTCGCAGATGATCGAGGGCAAGCACGGGATGACGCAGGGTGATGCGGGGCCCGGCGTAACGCATGACCTCCCGAATCCGCTCCCTCATATCTGGCCTGAAGCAGTGGACGGAGCATTGGGAGCAGACAGGCTTGTTCCGGCCGAAGGGACATTTTTCGATCCGCTTCGCCGCATAATCAGCCAGGGCGCCGCAATCTCCGCAGATCCCCTTGCCGCCGTGGTGATGCCTGCAATAAAGCTCGACCATAAGACGAACCGTTCGTGTTTCCCGGAACATGGACCGTTCCCCAGAAGTCGTGCGAAGGAAATCCAGTCACGCACGCCCCGTCGCGTTCGGCCGGAACCCCGCCCTTTCCCGTTCCTCCCCCCTCAGGAGAAGAAACCGGGAAAAGACACGGACATAGCACAATTTATAAAACAGGCCAAGCGGGGCGTTTGCCCCCGGACCGGCGGGACGTTCTATGCGCCGGCCATCATGGCCTCCACGTCCTCCTTCGCGTCGCCTACCCCCTTGATCCCGAATTTATCGACCAGGACCTTGGCCACATTGGGCGAGAGGAAGGCCGGGAGCGTCGGTCCCAGACGAATGCCCTTGACGCCGAGGTACAGCAGGGCCAGGAGCACGGCCACGGCCTTCTGCTCGTACCAGGCCACGTCGAAGGACAGGGGCAGTTCGTTGATGTCCTTCAGGCCGAAGACATCCTTGAGGGTCAGGGCGATTACGGCCAGGGAGTAGCAGTCGTTGCACTGGCCCGCGTCGAGGACCCGGGGGATGCCGCCGATATCGCCCAGGTCGAGTTTGTTGTACCGGTACTTGGCGCACCCCGCCGTGAGGATCACCGCGTCTTCGGGCAGAGCCTCCGCCACGTCCGTGAAGTAGGCCCGTTCCTTGTGCCGGCCGTCACATCCCGCCATGACGACAAAGCGCTTGATGGCGCCGCTTTTCACCGCATCGACGACCTTGTCCGCCAGGGCCAGGACCTGCTGGCGGGCGAATCCGCCGACGATGGTCCCCGTCTCGATTTCCTTCGGGGGAGCGCATGTTTTTGCCAATTCGATGAGAGACGAAAAATCCTTCGCCTTGCCGTCTTCACGGTCGGCGATATGCCGCACACCGGGATACCCGGCCATCCCCGTCGTGAATATGCGGTCCCTGTAACTGTCCCTGGGAGGAATGATGCAGTTCGTCGTCATGAGAATCGGCCCGTTGAAGGACTCGAACTCCGCGTTTTGATGCCACCAGGAACCGCCGTAGTTGCCGACGAAATGGTCGTACTTTTTGAAGGCCGGGTAATAGTTCGCCGGCAGCATTTCGCCATGGGTGTACACATCGACACCGGTTCCTTCCGTCTGTTTCAGGAGTTCCTCCATATCCTTGAGGTCGTGCCCTGAAATGAGGATCCCCGGGTTGTTCCGAACGCCGATATTGACCTGGGTGATCTCCGGATGGCCGTAACAGGTCGTGTTCGCCTGGTCCAGCAGGGCCATGGTCGTCACGGCCGTCTCCCCGGCCTTGAGGACCAGGGCGGTCAGATCGTCGGCGGAAAGGTCCCGGGTCGTCGCCGCCAGGGCCTCGGCCAGGAAACTGTAAATCTTCTGATCTTCATAACCCAGTATCGCCGCGTGATCCGCGTAGGCGGCGATTCCCTTGGCGCCGTAGGTCAGCAGTTCGCGCAGGGACCGTATGTCCTCGTTTTCCGTCGCCAGAACGCCTGCAGTTTTTGCCTTGGCCACGAAAGCCGCTTCGCCCTCGGCACTCCAGGTGACGGCCTCAGGCGCCTCCTTACCGAAAGCGTCCCCGTATTCGGCGAACAGCTCCCGTTTCAGGGCAAGGCCCTCTTCGATCAGGGAGACGAGCTTCTCGTCATCGAAATTCGTGTTCGTCAACGTCGCGAACAGGGCCTGGCTCATGAACCGGCCGACCCGGAGGCTGCCCCGGCCCGCGGCGACGGCCTTCTCTTCCAGCAGGGCGATTCCCTTGAGGACATAGATCAGGGCGTCCTGCAACTCCGCCGTGTGTTCCTTTTTCCCGCAGACCCCGTTTTTTACACACCCTTGATTTTTTAACGTTTCCTGGCATTGATAACAGAACATGGTTTCCTCCTCCTTCGGTTTATTTTATTTTGTTTTTTCTCGACAGGTTACGAACCCCTTTTGAACGCACGCCCTAAAGCCAGCGTTCCCTGAGTATGTCCCCATTGATGCCGACGACCACCTCCTTGACGGGGACCTTTCTCGCCGCCATGGCAGCCGCCTTCTGAACCAGCCGCGACATGCCGCCGCAGCAGGGAACCTCCATGATCATGGCCGTGATCGTGTTCACCTCGGCCCGCTCGATCAGGGCGATGAGCTTTTCCAGGTAAACATCCTCTCCGTCATCGAGTTTCGGGCAGGCGATGACAAGCTTCTTCCCCGCAAGCCAGTCACCGTGAAAATTTCCCGCGGCAAAGGCCGTGCAGTCGGCGGCGACCAGCAGGTCGGCTTTCCGGAAATACGCCGCCTCGGGCGATATGAGGTGCAACTGGATGGGCCAATGGGTGAGGGCCGATGGGCATTCGCCCCCGGACGGCGTTTTCGCCGTTCCTCCGGCAAAATCCCGTGGCGCCATGCCGGGGCAACCCCGGGGGACCCCGTGTCCCGGAACGGCTTCCTCCGGATCGGGAACGGGAATGCCCTCTTCCCGGAGATAATCCAGGGCTTCACCCAGGTACTGATGCTGACCGTGCTCCCTGAGATGCCGGAGATGGGCCGCCAGGACCCTGGGCCCTTTGGCCGCGATCTCGGCCACCACCCTCCGTTCATCGTAGGGCGGCGCCTCCCGTTCTTCCACGGTGATGGCGCCAAAGGGACAGTGACCGATACACGCTCCCAGGCCGTCGCAAGCCGGTTCGCTCACCAGCCGGGCCTTCCCGTCAATCAGTTGAAGGGCCCCCTCGGGACAACTGATGATGCAGTCACCGCAACCGGTGCATTTCTCTTCGTCTATTTTTATGATCTGGCGTTTCATGTCTGCCTCCTGGTGGAAATGTTTCTTTTCGACAGCGTTATGACATGAAAAAGCGTGGAAAGAATTGACGTAAGTCAAGAATAGGGTCATTTCCGGTTTTTATATTAAAAGAACCCCGGGTTTCCGGCAGACGATCTGGGCGACGGCCCGTTCCGGGTTGACTTCGACCCCCTCGTGCCAGTACAGAACCTCCCAGTCGGAAAACCATCGCCGGAGTTCGCCGGGTTCAAGCAGATAATCCGGATTGGTGGGTTTGCCGTAACGGGCCTGGTCGATTGTAAAGGTTTCGTAAACCAGGATGCCCGTCGGCCGGATACTCTTTTTTATAAGGGGCATGAGGGGCCGGTGCAGATAGCGGAAAACGATGACCCCACCGTACACGTCCTCTTCCAGGGGAGAGGCGCCTTCCCTTTCCAGGTCCAGCCGCATGAACCGGGGTGAAACGCCCCGGGAGGAAGCCAGCGAGGCCGCCCGGGAGAGGGCGGCCTCCGAAACGTCGCAAAGAATAACCGAAAGCCCCAGGGACGCCAGGTAAACCCCGTTACGACCGCCTCCGCAGGCCAGGTCCAGAACGGGGCCCGGCAGAGAAGCCTCCGTAAACAGACCGATGTGCGCCCGCAGCAGGGCCGCCGGTTCAGAATCCGTGTGCTCGTCGTTTATCCGCGTCATGGCATAGCCTCCCGTCTCAACCGCCGCCTCGTGGTGGACCACGACCCGGATTCGGGTCATCGGACGAACAAATAATATAACAAACCGGGGGACAAAGCGCAAGAATGGCTGACGTCGTGGGAAATATGTGATAGAAAACAGGGCGCCGATCTTTGGGTGTCATGAAACGGAGGTTTCGCAGGGTGAAGCCCCCCTGTTTTTCCCCGGGCCATTATGAGAGGAGTCGCCGCCGAGGAGGAGGATGAAATGAGAATCGTGGTTCTGAATGGAAGTCCCAAGGGACCGCAAAGCGCGACCATGCAGTACGTGCGATACATCGAAAACCAGTTCCCCAAGCATCGGTTTATCTACATCGATGTTTCCGAAAAAATTCACAGGCTGGAAAAAAGCAAACAGGTCTTCAACGAGGTCGTGGACGTCATCAGCCATGCCGACGGCATCCTCTGGGCCTTTCCCCTCTTTCATTTTCTCGTTCCCTCACAGTACAAGCGTTTCATCGAGCTGATCGGGGAGAGAAACGCCTCGTGGGCCTTCCGGGACAAATACGCCGCCGTCCTCACGACATCCATCCATATCCTGGACATGACGGCCCATCATTATATGAACGGCATCTGCGACGACCTGCACATGAAGTATACGGGTTCCTTTTCCGCCTCCATGTACGACCTCCTGGAAAAGAAAAAACGGAAACAGGTCCGTCTTTTCGCCAAGTACTTTCTGCTCTCCATGCGCAAGCAGAGCCCCACCCCGAGGAATTACGCCCCCGTCGCGGCTCGTTCCCACGAATACCGGCCGGCTCTGGTCAAGGATCTGCTCCCGCCGAGGGGCAAAAAAATCCTCATCCTCTCCGACGCACGCCCGGAAGAGCGGAATCTGAAGTGGATGGTGACGAGGTTGCAGGATTCCTTCTTCGGCTACACGGAAGTCATCGACCTGAATCACCTGGACATGAAGGGCGGCTGCCTGGGGTGCCTGCAGTGCGCCCACCGCAATATCTGCGCGTATGAAGGGAAGGATCGGTTCGTCCCATTCTTCAACGACAAGGTCAAATCGGCGGACATCCTCGTATTGGCCGGATCGGTCAGGGATCGCCACCTCTCGGCACGATGGAAGTGTTTTTTCGACCGTTCTTTTTTCAACAACCACATTCCCGTCCTGCGGGGCAAGCAGATCGGCTTTCTCGTTTCCGGTCCGCTGGGTCAGCTCGCGGGTTTGCGGCAGTTCATGGAAGCCTATGTCGCCGTTCAGCAGGCCAATCTCGTCGATATCGTCACCGATGAATATGAAGATTCCCGGGAAATCGACGGGTTGATCAGCGCCATGGCGGACCGTTTGGTCCGGTACGCCGTGCAGGGATTCCAAAAACCGGGGAACTACCTGGAGGTGGGCGTGCGGAAAATTCTCCGCGACAAAATCTGGCAAAGCATGCGCTTCCCCTTCCAGGCGGACCACGCATATTTTCAAAGGGAAGGGCTGTACGACTTTCCGGAGAGGTCATTCAGGGACAGAATGGGAACCGCTTTCATGGTTCTGATTACGAAAATTCCCTTTATCGGGAAAGAAATCTATACGAAACAAATGAAGCCCGGCATCATCAGGCCCCTGGAAAAAATCGTGTCTGAAACCCGATCCGGGAAAATATGAGAATCGACCCGACGGGGCGCCTCTCTTCGATCCGGGCCGACACCGGGTTTCGAGGCCTCCGGAATCGCGCCGGCGGGAACCGTCGTCAAAACACGCCCGTCGCCCCGTGTAACGGTCCAACGGCAGCCGGGCGCTCCGGTGGAAGGAAATGATGGAACAGAGCCGACACTACCTGATGGAAAATGCCGTCGAGGCGGCGCGCCTCGACGGCAAGACCGATCCGGACGCGGTTCGCAGCCAGGCCGCCTGGTGCGGCGTCAAGGCGGGCCTTCGTGTGCTCGACCTGGGTTGCGGATCGGGCAGAACGACGGCGATTTTGCGCGAGATGGTGGAACCGGGGGGCAGCGTCGTGGGAATCGACTACTCGGCCGATCGCATTGCGTACGCCAGACATCACTTCGGAAACCGCCCGGGCATGGACTTTCTCATCCGGGACCTGACCGGACCGATCGAGGATATCGGGGAATTCGATATCATCTGGGTGCGTTTCGTACTGGAATACTACCGCCGCGAGAGTCCGTCCATCGTCGGCAACCTCAAAGAGCTGCTTTCGCCCGACGGTTTTCTCTGCCTGATCGACCTCGATTGCAACTGCCTCGGCCATTACGAACTCCCGCCCCGCATGGCCGCCGTTTTGCCGAAGATGATGGCCTTTCTGGATGAGCGGTACAACTTCGACACCTACGCGGGCCGGAAGTTGTATTCCTACCTGTACGATCTTCGCTTCAAAAACATCGAGGCAACCCTGATGGCCCACCACCTGATTTATGGCGAAGCGAGGGAATCCGATCTGTTCAACTGGCTGACAAAGGTCAGGGTCAGCATGGAAAAAATGGACGGGCTTTTTGCGGATTATCCCGGGGGGCCTCCGGCATTCCTTCGGGAATTCGAAAACTTTTTTCGGGATCCCGGGCGTTTCACCTACACCCCGATGATTCTGTGCAAGGGGCAACGGCCGGACCCCGATTAACCCTTGCCGCCTAAAACCTCCCGGATAATTTTGCTCAGATCATCCAACTGGTAGGGTTTCTTGATGAACGCCGCGGCGCCCTGACGTTCAATTTTTTCCGCCGTCGCTCTCGCGGCGTAACCGCTGGCAACGATCACCTTCATGGCGGGCGCGATTCCGAGTATTCCCTGAAGACACTTCTCGCCGCTCATGCCGGGCATCATCAAATCCAGGATAACCAGCGAGATCCGCTCCTTTTCCCGCTCGACCCACTCCAGAGCCTCCTCGCCGGTTTCCGCGGTTATCACGTTATAGCCCAGGAAAGACAGGAGTTCCTCGCCGGTTTCCAGAAGCGAATTCTCGTCGTCAACGAGGAGGATCGTCTCATGGCCCGCCGGCATCCCCCCTTCGGCCTCCCGGTGGGGCGCCTGAACGCCGTGGGGCTGATCCATCGCCGGCAGATACATGTCAAAACAGGTTCCCCCGCCGGGCTCGCTCTTACAGAAAATATACCCGTTATGATTACGGATGATGCCGTAAACCACGGAAAGGCCGATACCCGTCCCCTTGCCCTGATCCTTCGTGGTAAAAAACGGCTCGAAGATATGCTCCAGATCATCCGGGGCGATGCCGCATCCGGTATCGGTCATCGTAATCCGGGCATAGGCTCCTTCCCTGATCTCCGTGTTTCCCCGATACACCGGGGTGTCGAACAGGACATTTCGTGTCCGGATACGGAATTCCCCGCCGTCGGGCATGGCGTCCTTGGCGTTCACGGACAGGTTCATGACGATCTGGCCCAACTGGCCCGCGTCACCCTTGACCGGCCGGAGGTCCTCCGCCAAGTCCAGCTTCAGACGGATGGTCTTGGGAAGGGTGTGTAAAAGCAGTTTGTAATATTGCCTGATTTCCTTATTGACGTCGACGGGGGCCAGAAAGCTTTCCATTTTGCTGCTGAAGAGCAGGAGCCGGTTAATCAGATCCGTGGCCCGGCTGGTCAATTCCTTCATTTTGTTCAGATATTTCCAGTCCGCGTCCGATTCGCTCTTGTGAATCATGAGCAGTTGGTTATAGGAGACGATGGCCTGCAAGATGTTGTTGAAATCGTGCGCGATGCCCCCGGTCAGGGTTCCGATGGCGTTCATTTTGGAGGCCTGATGGAGCTGCTGCTCCAGCTCGCGCTGCTCCGTCATGTCCCTCAGAATACCCACCATGCCGGTCATCTCGTTGACGGCGTTGAAGTTCGGCGCCCCGCTCATGATGAACAGGCGCGGCGCGCCGTCATGGCGCGAAAGCCTCAGTTCAAAATTTTTCATGGGCCCCCCGCCCTCCATGACCGACTGAAAGCGCTGCCTGTACGGAGCCACCTCTTCCTCTTTCATGAAATCGGTAAAATATCTGCCAACGACATCATGATCGGCGTATCCCAGAATCTCAACGACCGCCGGGTTGATGTATGACACGACCCCGCACCGATCCGTCCTAAAAATGATGTCGGGTGAATTCTCGCTCAGGGTCCGGAAGCGCTCCTCGCTTTCCCTGATCCTGCCTAGAGCGCGGGCATTGGTGATGCTGATGCCGACCTGAGGGGCAATCCCCATCAGCAGGCTCAGTTCACGCTGGTTCAGGGGCCTTTTGGACTGGTAATGGTCCACCGCCAGGATCCCTTCGGATACGCCCTTGCTCACAATGGGCACACAGATGAAGGCGTTCACGCCGAGATTTTGCGCCAGATCCAGGCTGCGCGCAGATATATCCTCCTGAAAATCCTTGATATCATTGATTAAAAATGGTTTTTGCTGATTGAAAGCGATCACAAAGGGGCCTTTGGACCGGGGGTTGTCCAGGCGAAATTCCGTTCCTTTCAACATGGCCTTCCATTCGGGATCGTAGCCGTAACCATCGACATACACCAGTTTGGTCCGATCGGGATTGGCCAGCATGATCATACCCCGGTCAAAGTCAAGACGCTTCTGCAGGGTTTCCATAACAAGATTCACCAGGGCGTCGATATCCAGCACGCTCGACACGGCCTGGCCGATCTCCTGAATCAGCAGGGCGTTGTTGTAGCTGATATGGATCTCGTCGAGCAGACGGTTGGCCGTATTTCCCTGGACGTCCATGATCGTCCGGACAGCCTTTTTTTCCAGGTACTGATCATAATGGAAGAGGCCGGACACGCCGGCCCCCGTCAGAAGAGCCGCCATCAGAAAAAAAACGGGGGGAAGCACAAAACCGCAGATCAGCAGTATGACGAGGAGAAAGCCCGCCGTGTAAGCCCGGGTCGGCCGCCATTTCAGGAACGCGGGCTCTTCCCAACTGATGATGTATCGGCAGCAGTTCTCACTCCGATGCAGGCACGCCGGGTGCTCGAGAAGGGGCAATTCGTTTGTGAACAACCGGGCCACCGTCTCGAAGGCCCCCTTGAAATTCTCGCACTGATACGGTTTGATCTGCACCCCTTCCCGTGGTTTGACGACAATTTCAACGCTGTTTCTCCGCAACTTCCTGGTATGAAAGGTAGCGCCCCGGTTCAGGTAGGAGGCGACCTTGGCCAGCATGCCATAAGCCTGAACGGGCGTCAGGAAACCGAGAACAAACTGTCGGATGACACGGGTGGATTGCGCAAAAGCCATGTAACGGCCCGCTTCCCGAAAAATCGCCGGGTCGCCGGTTTGCTTCATCAGGGCCTCATGGAAATCATCGACCTGCCGTTGTGTCAGCCAGTGTCCCTCGTCTTCCGCTTCGTAGGAGGCGATGCGGGCGTTTTTCAGCAGATCCTGGATGTCCACGTCCGGACGTTCATTCCGCAAGTACTCTAAAAATGTATCAATAATTCTGATGCTGTACAGTCTTGGTTCTTTCATGGCGCCTCGTGGTCAATCATATCTGATCCGATACCTTTTGCTGAGGAATTCAATGTACTCATTCGCGTACCGCATGTCGAGAATCCAGAGCAGGTACCGTTTGTGGTCATGTTTCATATCCGTCTTTTCGACATAATCCGCAGGGGAAATCAACAGGGAAATCGCCCCCGTCATTTTTTGTCCCGCCATGGAAGAAATGGCGCCAAACAATATGTCCGGGTCCATGTCCGGGTCCATCACGAAGATCTTGAAACCGTTCAGTAAATTGGACAAATTGATCCCCATGTCCGATTCTTCGAAAACGATAAAGGCTTTGGGATAATTCAAGTGGGTCAACAGGTGCATGGTCCATGTCCGAACGAAACCGTTTTCCGCATAGACCTCCCTCAGGGGTTTTCCATGCCGAGGCGGGTCCTGCATGATGATCGAGCCAAGGAGGCCGCCGTGATGATTCCGGTAATACTGTTCGAATTCCCATAAATCCGATCCGGAGCACTCTCGCAGGCCCCAGCCCGCCGGCAAGCCCCCAAGCGCTTTTCCCGCCGGATACGTCATGTACGCGAACCCGTCGATAGAGCAGTGGCGGGGGTTGTCATGCTCCCCGGCAAACCCCCCGAAGACCTTCGCCGGGAACTTGTTTTCGGGGCGGAAGTAGGTCATGACGTAGTCCATGTTGGCGGAAGGCAAACGGTTCAGGTCCTTCTGATAATAGATGAGCTGCTTCAGGACCGTCAGGCCCATGGGCCGTCCCCCTATCGGGCGCGCCGCGTGGTGGTGCACCATCCAGGTCCTCTCGTAGCAGCGCAGCATGGCAATATGGCCGTAAATGCGACCGTTCCTCTGACAGGTGAAGTGTCTGGCGATTGTCGGGGTCTCCTCATACAGCCGCCGGTAGATGCCCTGAAAATGCTTTTTGAATGATTCGAGATGGCCGTACTTTTGCGGGTAAATAAAGTCCGTGTCGAAAAAGAACTCCCAGAGTTCGTCGGGATCGACGAGATTCGTCATGCCGGAATCAGAGCCGTGGATGTTATTGATGATCTGGTTGAGATGACTGTAGCTCGTCAGGTCCATATCCAGAATCGTCAGGCCGAAGCGTATCTGCCCCTCTTCTTCCCGGCGGTAAATCACCTGGCCCTTGCAGTGCAATTCCAGAATGCCCGCATAGACGAGGGACATCTTCGGTATGATCATGCCCGGCATCAGAATGGACTCATCGGGTTTCTCGCACAGGGAAAAACCTGTCGTCGAAATATCCAGGATTTCCCGCTGAAACCGTTTCCCCATGAAAGGATGTTCGAACAACACGGACAGGGCCGGGAAACCCGGGCGGCGTGGATTGCGCAAACGCCGGGCCCTGAATCTCTTGATCCGGTCGTTGAGGGGGGCAAAGACCAGTTCACAGGGGTTTCCATCGGTTTTTTCGCGACGGCATCGACAGATACCCGAATAGAACACCTGATTCCGGCCCGACAGGCGGACCGTTGCCGGTTCCTCCGGATTAAAGCAGGAGAACGAAAATTCCGGCGAGGATTCCATTTTCAAACGAAAAGCCCGGGGGCTGAAATCAACCAGTTCCCCCACCGCCTGAAACCCGTCCTGCCACAGCTCGGCCATGACGTCATGGCAGCCATACCTGGGGTACCGCCGTCTGCTGACAACCGGCGAGGATTCCGGAAGCTCCAGGCTGAAGCCGTCGCTGTCCCTGGTCGCGACACGGACGGGAACAACGATGAAGGATTGGGCGCAGGGCAGGATCATGTATTTCAACCGGTAATATGCAAGGTTATAATGCGTATAGGTCCTCGCCCAACGGCAAGCGAGCCTTTTCCCCATGCAGGGCTCGGGATGGACCTCGATCAGGATATTTTCTTCGTACTCGGGATGGCTGAGGAAGGCATAAACCGGATCTCCCCTAAAATGCATATAATTCAGGGTATTGGTAAGCTTTTGCCGATCCAGACACGGGGCGGCCTCCATGGACCTCATAAGTTCCGGATGGCGGAACATCCAGGGCGGAAGCGCCGATTCCGACTGACCCTCATTAAACTGGCGGTTACTGATGACAGCCTCCATTCTCTTGAAGCAACCTCGTGAGTCGCGCCATCGCCATTATAAAGAGTATTCGATGGGGCGTCAACGCGCAACAGGACGCGAATTGCCTCACACGAAAAGCGCCCGGGAAAGGTCGTGGGGGGAATCCATGAACGGAGGGCACGGGGCACCGGCGTGGCGGGCAGGAAGAAACGGCTTTAAGTGACGAAACCGGGGACCCTTTCACAGCCTGCCCAGCGAGAGTTGCTGCCTTTCAATATCCAGAATTTTTTTGCCCAGCCTGTTCTGCAGCTCTTTGTCCTCCCCGCTGAAGGAACAGGCAACATGGCGATAATCATCTTTTTCGACTACACGGACAACCCGGGTGATGAGTTTGATCGGCGTGTCGTCGATGACCAGGATCATGGGCAGGTCCCCTTTCGGATTGTTGCCCGTCCCTGCAAAAGGCTGGCTGAACACGACCCCTCCCAACGATATATTCATAATGGGATACTCCTCCTTGTCTATGACAAGCAGCAGGCCGCTGTCACTGGAAGGCTTCACCCGGTAGGATTCACGCAGATCCACTTCGGTCGCTTCCGACTTGATATCCGCCGAAATGGCCATGACCCTGGCCTCGGAAGCGATTTCATAATCCTTGACGAATTCCGTAACCCTTGCCAGAAAACCGTACCGCTGGGGTTTCCCGTCTTTGGTCAGCACCGAAGAAATCAGCACGTATCGTCCGAGGTGTGATTTGAGCAGGGCGGGAGTCGTCTGGGAAAAAATGATTTTCTTGTCGTTTATGTCGTATATCATGGCGCGGGGATAAACCATTTTCCCCGAATCCAGAACCATGGAGATCTGGATGGCCATTCCGGGCCGAATCAGCATGAGCGCCTACACCTCGTCTCGATCAATTTCTCTCCTGGCTTGATATGGAAAACGGCTTTGCCTGAAACAGGGCGTAGTATATATAGTTGTCCGGGAAAGGACTGTCAAACATATTTGCGCGAAGGGGCGGAAGAAGTCCGGCCATCGCTCTGGACCGCGTTACATCACGCAATCGCGGCAAAACAATTTTTTACGTTTCAGGGAATCCTGATTATGGAAACCGCCGTCCCCGTCGTCGAAGCACGGGATTTGAAAAAATATTTCGGTGCACGGCCTGCCGTCGCGGGCATCTCCTTCGATGTGCACCCCGGGGAATGCTTCGGCATCCTGGGGCCGAACGGCGCGGGCAAGACATCGACGATCCGGATGATCTACGGCCTGTCTCCCATCGGCGGCGGCAGCCTGAAGATCTTCGGACGTCATATCGGCATGGACTACCGGCGCATCAAGGCCCGGATCGGTATCTGTCCCCAGGACAACAACCTCGACCCGGATCTGACGGTCCTCCAAAACCTGGAAGTTTACGCCCGGTATTTCTTTATCCCCCCGGCCCGGGCCCGCAGGAGAGCCCTCGATCTCCTGTGCTTCATGTCCCTGGAGTCAAGACAGAAGTCAAAGGTCACGGAGCTTTCCGGCGGGATGATGCGGCGCCTGATTATCGCCCGGGCCCTGTTGAATGAACCGGCCCTGTTGATCCTGGACGAACCGACAAGCGGTCTGGACCCGCAGTCCCGCCATCAGGTATGGGAACGCCTGAACGAACTGAGATCGCGGGGCATGACGATGCTTCTGACGACCCATTACATGGATGAGGCATCGAGACTGTGCGATCGCCTCATGATCATGGACCGGGGCAGGATTCTCGTCGAGGGCACCCCGGCGGGTCTGATCAGGGATTACGTCGGGGAGCACGTCATCGAAGTGGGCGAGCCGACGGACGAACTCAGAAAACATGTCCGGGTCTCCGGCCTCGTCCACGAAGATCTGGAACATCTGCTCATTATCTACGGGAACCGTCATGACCGGATCTATCATGAAATCGCCGCCCGCTATTGCCCCGAGGGCTGTCTGATGCGCACGGCCACGCTGGAGGATGTTTTTCTGAAACTCACGGGGAGGGGACTACGGGAATGACGCGGATTTCCTGGCGATTCAGCCGTGTCTGGCAGCGCAACTTCCTCGTTTACCGGCGGACCTTGCTGGTCGGCTTCATGCCCCCGCTTCTGGAACCCCTGTTTTACCTGCTGGCCTTTGGGGTGGGAATGGGCCTCCTCATCGGGCATGTGCACTACGAGGGGCGGGATATGACCTACACCCTTTTCATCGCCCCGGCCCTGATCGCCATTAACGTCATGAGCAACGCATTCTACGAAAACACCTACGCATCCTTTGTCCGGATGTATTACCAAAAAACCTTCGACGCGATGATGGCGACGCCGCTGACCATCGAAGAAATCATCGCGGGAGAGATGATCTGGGGGGCCAGCAAGGCGGTTCTGGCCACGGCGGTGATGATGTCCGTCATCAGTTGTTTCGGCCTCATCCGGTATCCGGACGGGCTCCTGCTTTTGGGTATCGCTTTTCTGGGCGGCCTGGCCTTTGCGTCCCTGGGCATGATGTTTACCGCCGTGATCCCCCAGATCGAGCTTTTCAACCTCCCGGTCTTCCTGTTTATCACCCCCATGTTTCTCTTCAGCGGCACCTTCTTCCCCCTGGAAAATCTCCCGTTGTGGGTACAGCGGTTTGCCCTCACCTTACCCCTGACCCATCTGGTGAACCTTTGCCGGGCGTGCGCTTACGGTTCCTTTGCCCCCTCCTGCATGGGGGGCCTCGTCTATCTGTTCGCCCTGACACTTGTCCTGTTTCCCCTGGCGATTGCGGCCATGCGCCGCCGTTTGATCAAATAATCGGCCGGCCTGATCGTCGGAATGACGCCCCCCTGAAGGGGGGTCACCGTCAGAAAATACAGCAACGACGTTAAGAAAAGCCCGGCCCCCTCAGGGGGGGCCGGGCGTCCCGGCGACGTCGCGGGGGTTCGTGCCGGGGGAACAATCCGTACGACCCGGGATACCCGGGTGTGACTCCCCTCTCCGGCAACACGACCCCTCCTTGACAAAGCCGTCAATCTGTGAAAAGTTGCCGCGAAATGAACCGCTCAAAGAGCGCCCGTTCCCTGGACGGGGGATGTTGCAGTATGAGATCCGTTTTCACCGGGTGAATGAACCTTGCTTGACCAACTGATTCAGAATCTGGCGTTATCTCTGCAAAATTCCTTCTATACGGCGCCCGTGATCGCCTACCTGGGAGGATTGCTGGTGGGTTTCACGCCGTGCGTATATCCCGTCATTCCGGTCACCGTCGCCTTCATCGGCGCCCGCAGCGCGAATTCTCGTACCAGAAGTTTTCTCCTTTCCCTGTTTTACGTCCTGGGAATCGCCGTCACCTACACGGCTCTCGGTGGAATCGCCGCTTTGTCGGGAACCCTTTTCGGCCGGATCCAGGCAAACCCCTGGACCCATTTCATCATGGCAAACGTCTGCATCCTCATGGGCTTGTCGATGCTGGACGTCTTCTCCCTGCGCCTGTACACGCCGAAAGCGATCTCGCGCTTTCAGGCCAGGAAAAAAACCGAGGGGTGTTTCAGCAGCTTTCTCATCGGTCTTTTATCAGGATTCGTCCTGGGCCCCTGCACAACCCCCGTGCTTGCCGTTCTGCTGACCTACGTCGCCGGCCGCCAGAATCCCGCATTCGGAATGGTTTTGCTGTTTCTTTTTTCTCTGGGAATCGGTACCCTCCTGATCCTCGTCGGTACGTTCACCGGATTTCTGACGCGCCTTCCCAAATCGGGTCCATGGATGGTCAGGGTGAGCCGTCTCTTCGGCTGGACCATGATCGGCGCCGGCGAATACTTTTTGATCCTCGCCGGAAAATTATGGCTTTAGGGGAATATGATGAACCGAAGTGGTTTTGGTACCGGGAAACCGGATAAAATGCAACGGCCATGGGTGGGGCCTGTTCGTTTTTTTATGGCTCTCTTGGCTTTCCTCGTCCTTGCCTGCGATTCCGGTTCGGGAATCGGCCGGAAGGAGGGAGGGAAAGCACCCGATTTCACCCTGCGGGATCTGGACGGGGAACTGTTCCATCTGAAGGCGCAACGGGGGAAAATGGTCCTCGTGATTTTCACCACCACCTGGTGCCCCGCCTGCCGGGAACTCATTCCTCTCTACAAAGAACTCAGCAGGGTGTACGGGGAAAGGGGGCTGGTCATCGTCAACGCGGACATCCAGGAACCCCGGGAGCGGGTCCGCCGGTTTGCCGAAACGAACCGGATTCCCTACCGGATTGTACTGGACGAAGACGGCGCCATCGCCATGGGGTACGGCGTCGTCGGCATACCCGACCTCGTCCTGATCAACGAGGACGGTGAAATCATCGGTTCCGACACCATGGACATCCTGGATATGCTGGAAAAAACATTCCCCGGGAGGGAACCGGACTGAGCGAAGGCGCCGGGCAACGCACATCGTTTCACTTCATCATGAACGCTCACCTTTTTCAAAATACCGGTCCAGCCTTTCATACGTGTCGGTCATGCGGTCTTCGATCCTCCTGCGGCACGCCTCAAAGTCCGGCCCGTCGAGAAACGCGGGCACCTCCTCCATTTCCGCTGAAAAACGTATCAGAACCCGGCTGAAGGGCTTGGGCACCATGAAGCGGTCCCAACTGTTGAATGTCCAGTATTTTTCACAGACCAGATACACGGGGCAGATCGACGCCCCCGTACGCTGAGCCATGGCCAACAGACCCGCCTTGACCTCCCGGGGCGGTCCGGTGGGCCCATCCAGAACATGGGCTCCGGCCCCGTGTTTAATCACCGCGTCGACCATTTCCCCGAGCGCTTTTCGGCCTCCCCTGGAACTCGAACCCCTGACCGGAAGAAAACCCGAGTGCTGCACGACACCGGAGATAAAATCCCCATCCCGGCTGCGGCTGATCATGATCGGGACCGTCAGGCCATACCTCCGGGGCAGGAAAAAACCGCAGAACAATCTCTGGTGCCAGCCCGCCAGAATCACCGGTCCCCGGCGCAACCGCTCAAGAAAGACCTGTTCGTTTTCGAAACGGAAACGGAGTGTCTTGTTGTAGAGGGCAAGAATACAATAAACCGGTTTCACCAGGGACTGCAGAAAAATAAATTTAAGGGCTTTCTTCCTGTTTTCCGTCGTCATACATCAAGGTCCGTGTTTGCCGAAAGGCGATGGCGTACGCTCGCACGGGGCGGCGGGGTTGTCAACAACGATTTCATCAACGGGTTGCCTCGAATCACTCAACCCCTTTCCGCAAAAAAACACCCTCGAAGGGAAACGCAGAGGTATCTCCTCTTCGATCATATCCGGGGAACCGCCTTTATGAGGGAACGTCACCCGCCGACATTTGCGCGACGGTTGCCTTTTTATTATGAGGCAACAGGCAATCAGACGATTCCGAATCATGTCGTCCCGTCACGGCGATGTGTTTTCGAGCCGGACGGGGCGTTGCCACGCATGGGTGACCTCCCCCCGTGCCTATGATAAGGGCTTGACAAGGCCCCTTCATTCCAGCCATATTACCGGCGCCTGCTGTTCGCGGCTTCCGGAAACCTTGCGCGAAGCCGGACAATTCGCTGTTTCCGCCGTACCGGCCCCGTCCGCATCCGGCATTTTCGTGTGCCGGTGGGATTCCGGTTTTCCCAGGCACGACGAAAAGAAAAGCCGGGCGCGGTTATCGGGGGGCCGTCACGGCCCCGGCATGATTCCAGTTGATAAGGGGGACCGGAAAGCTTTGAAGGATGACCCGGGAACGTATCATACAGACTCCGCCGCAGAATCCCTTGGGGACAAACTCGAAGGCATCATCCGCGACCTGCCCGACGACCGGGTCACCCTGGCGGAAATCCTTGACCTCCTCGGACAGGAAGGCCTCTTGATCCTGGCCGCTTTCTTGACCCTCGTTTTCCTGATTCCCGTTTCCATCCCCGGCGTCAGCACCGTGTTTGGCGCAGCCATCTTGCTGATCGGGTTCTGCCGACTTTTCAACCGCGGCCTATGGGTACCGGAACGCATCCGGAAACGACAGTTGCCGTCGGAAACCCTGCGTCCGGGGCTGCGGAAGGGACTGATCTGGTTTCGTCGCCTCGAACGGGTCAGCCGGCCCCACCGGCTGCGCTGGGTCACCCGGGGAAGGGTTATGCCCGCCCTGAGCGACTGCGCCATCATCCTGGGCGCTGTTCTGCTGATGGCCCCTTTCGGACTCATCCCCTTCAGTAACACCCTGCCCGCCGTCGCCATCCTGTTGCTCGCCATCGGCCTTCTGGAACGGGATGGCGCCTGTATTATCCTTGGACACCTTACAAACCTGGCGACGATCTTCTACTTCGCCCTGTTGATAGGCGGGGGCGGCTTCACCCTTTACAAGTTGTTCCGGTATTTTTAATACCCGGGCTCGACAATCAGGGTGCGCCCCATGGGGCAAGTCCCATACGCACCTTACTTTTTGGGACCCATAAAATACCAGAGGACCAGACCAAGCAAAGGTAAAACAACAATCAAAACGGTCCAGAGAACCTTGGTGCCGGTGGTGGCATTGCTCTTGAGTACCTGCAGAATCGCCCAGATATCCAGAATGAGAATGATTAAACCTATTCCACGATACATGTCTCCCTCCTTTGTGCCGTTGTCATGGTTTCATTTCCCCGCCCTTCCCCGTTCACAGGGCGAATCCTTTTCATCGGTTGTGTTACCCCGGACGGCCCGTGATCGTACGCAGCCCCCCTATAGGAACATCAACGCCCATAATGGGCTGTAAACTTTGCTTCGCCAAGCTTATGGCCGTGCAGCATGTAACCGACCAGGGCCGCGGAGGCATCGGCGGGCAGCTCCAGCCTGTCCACCTTTAACGCGAATACGGTAAAGACGTAGCGATGGGCCTTATCCCCCTGGGGGGGACAGGCCCCGCCGAAACCGGCCGTTCCGAAATCCGTCCGTCCCTGAACCGACCCGGGCGGCAACAGCGTGCCCTGGCTGTCTCCGGCCCCTTCCGGCAGTTCGTGCACGTGGGCGGGGATGTTGTACACCACCCAATGCCACCAACCGGAACCGGTGGGCGCGTCCGGATCATAAACAGTGACGGCAAAACTCTTCGTCCCGGCCGGCTCGCCCGACCACTTCAAGGCCGGCGAGATGTTCCGCCCGGCACAACCGAAGCCGTTAAAAACCTGGTCCGAAGACAGGACCGAGTCGGGTTTGATCGTGGGACTCATCAGAATAAACGGGTCCGCCGCAAGGGCGGGTGACGCAAAAAGGATCAAAAGAAGAACACAGATCCGGGCTGGACACGCTATGGCGCAGCGCCACGGGGATATTTTCGACAACCTCTGCTTCATCATGCCTCCTCCCTTCAGAATATATTAAAAACCACGTGATAATAGATTGTGCCGTTGCGGCTGTCAATGCCTGATCATCTCAAACGCCCCCGCCCGTCCGCTTTGGGGATATAGCCCGGTTGAACTCCCCGGAACTCGTCTTTTGATTTTCTTCCATCAGAACTTGATTATTTGAAAATATTGTTATACCGATACAGAGACTTACCTCAGAGGAGGATACCATGAAGGTTGGCATCGGCTACACCAACAATCACGATTCATTTGTATCCGGTAAGATCGCTGCCGAAGCGGCCCTGGCAGGGGGAAAAATCGAGAAACCCGCTTTCATCCTCGCCTTTTCTCATCATCAAGTTGACGCTGAAGCGTTTTTCCGGGGATTGAGGACTGTTGTCGGGGCTGAGCCACCGATTATCGGCGGTTCCGCCGTGGGCGTCATTACAAATGACGTCGTTTCTTACGAGGGTTTTCCCGCCGGCGTGGCGGTTCTGCAATCGGATGGGCTGGATGTGGAAATCGCCTGCAGCGGTGACCTGGATCTGGATGAAAGACGGGCAGGCAAGCGACTGGCGGACAAGCTGGTTCACAAGGCCGATGGAAAACTTCTGCTCATTTTTTATGATTCCGTCAAAACCCCTCCGACCGCGTCGATGCCGCCGGTCATGAATGCCTCCCCCCCTCTGATTCAAGGACTCGAGGAGGGAATGCCGTCGTCTGTCCCCATTCTGGGCGCCGGTTTGGTCGGGGATTTTGCATTCAACCCCCCCAAGCAGTTTAACGGCTACGCCGTGGCCGGCCAACACGTCGTGGGCGCCCTTTTTTCAGGGGCCTGTCATCATTACTATCAGATCATGCATGGCATGACCCCCCTGGATGGTATCCGCCATACGATCACGAAAATGGAGGGAGCCCTCATTCACGAAGTCGATGGGCGGCCCGTCGCCGAAATGATCGACGCGATGTACGGAAACCAAAACTGGCGGGAACAGAGCCCCGTCAGGCGGCTCGCCATCGGAATCGATCATGGCGATCCATACGGGGATTACAGGGAAGAGCATTATGTCGGCCGCTTGATCACCGGGGTTTTTCCGAATGGGAAAGGAATCGCCATGTTTGAGCCCGACCTCGATGTGGGAACGGAATTTCTGTTCATGCTGCGCGATTCCGGTAAAATGATGGAATCAGCCGCGAAGAATTGCTCTGACCTGATCCGGAGAATTGAAGAGGACGGTAAAAGACCGGTTTTTGGATGTTATATCGACTGTGCGGGAAGAACCGCCCTCGCCTCGGATACCCTCCATGAAGAAGCCGATATCATACGCGAGCATTTTAATCGCATACAGGTTCCCCTGTTGGGTTTTTATTCCGGTGTGGAAGTGGCCCCCTTGCTCGGTAAAAGCAGGGGGCTGGACTGGACCGGTGTTCTGTGGGTGATGGCGGAAGGGTGAGTATGTGATGGATGAGACAGAAGAATATCCAACGGCGGAGCCTGAGCCTGATAAGGAAAAGAGGCAGATTGCCTTTTTCAAGCGGCTGTCGCAGGAAGGCGGCAAACGTCGCCTGCGGGAAATCGAAGCCCTGTCCGAGCTCATCGGGGAACTCAAAAAAACCCAGAAAAAGCTCGAAAAATCCCGGCGGTACATGTCGGAGATCATCGATTTCCTGCCGGATGCCACGTTTGTAATCGATAAAACGGGCAAGGTGACCGCCTGGAACCGGGCCATGGAAACCCTGACGGGCACCAAAGCGGAAGAGATGATCGGCAGGGGCGGTCATGAATACGCGCTTCCCTTCTACGGGGTGAAAAGACCGATGCTCATCGATCTGGTTCTGATGCCGGATGGAACCGTGAACAATCATTACGGGGATTTCGGAGAGATCAGCAGTCAGGAATCCGTCCTGACCGCCGAGAGGTATTTCCCTGAAATCCACGGAGGGAAGGGCGCATATTTATTGACTAGGGCCAGGATACTCCGCGATATCGACGGCGGCGTGGCGGGAGCGATTGAGACCATCCACGATATTACGAAACGCAGGCAGACGGAGCAGGCCCTGCGGGAAAGTGAAGTCAGGTATCGGAACATTTTCGAAAACACCGGCACAGGCATGCTGATCGTGGAAGACGACATGACGATTTCCTTCGCCAGCACCAAGCTTGAGGGGATGATCGGTTACAAACGCCGGGAAATCGAGGGGAAAAGGAAGTGGACGGACTTCGTCCACCCCGACGACCTGGAATGGATGATCGAACAACATGCACGGCGGCGGAGCAATCCCGAACTCGCCAGGAAAAACTACGAATTTCGGGTGATACACGGAGACGGACAAATCCTGGATATGTATTTGAACGTGGACATGATCCCGGGTACACGCAAAAGCGTTGTATCCCTCATTGACATCAGCGAACGCAAAAGGGCGGAGAAAAAGCAACGGGACCTGGAAAAGCGCCTGCAGCGGTCGGAAAAAATGGAGGCCCTCGGTTTGCTTTCCGGCGGCGTGGCCCACGATCTCAACAACGTGCTGGGTATCCTGCTTGGTTATTCGGAACTCCTGACCTTCCATATCGACGAGACGAGTCCGTTGAGACCACAGGTGATGAATATTTTAGCGGCGGGCAAAAGGGCCGCGGCCATTGTGGACGATATGCTGACTCTGGCCAGAAGAGGCGTCCAGTCCCGTGAGGTCCTCAGGCTCAATACACTGGTGCGGGATTTTCTCGGAACGCCGGAATGCAAGGGAATTCTCGCTTTTCATCCGGGTGTACGGATTGCGATCGACCTCGACGAGGCGCTCCCGCATATCATGGGATCGCCGCACCATATCGGAAAGGCCATGGTGAATCTTGTATCCAACGCTGCTGAGGCCATGCCGGGCGGCGGTGTGGTGACGATTGCCACGGCCAACCGTTACATGGACCGGCCGGTCCAGGGGTACGATGAAATGGCCGAAGGGGACTATGCCATCCTGACCGTTTCCGACACCGGGGAGGGGATTTCACCACGGGACATGGCCCGCATCTTTGAACCCTTTTATACGAAGAAGGTCATGGGACGGAGCGGAACGGGCCTGGGCCTCTCCCTGGTCTGGGGCACGCTCAAAGATCATAACGGATACATCGATGTTCAAAGCGCGGAAGGAAATGGAACCGTCTTCACCCTGTACTTCCCGGCAACGCGGGAAGAGCCGGCCAGCGCTCACGCTCCGCTCCCTATGGCGGATTACGCGGGTGCGGGGGAAACCATTCTGGTGGTGGATGACGTACAAGAACAGAGGGAACTGGCGTCCCGGATCCTGGAACGCCTGAATTACCGGGTTGTGACGGCGCCCAGTGGTGAAGAAGCCTGCACCTACCTGCTGGATCACCGCGTTGATCTGGTTCTTCTGGATATGATCATGGAATCGGGTATGGATGGCCTCGACACCTATCGGAGGATTCTCGAGATCCACCCCGGCCAAAAGGCGATCATCGTCAGCGGTTTCTCCGAAACGGACCGGGTGGGACAGGCCCGGGGACTCGGCGCGGGCGCCTACGTCAAAAAACCCTATACTAGTCGTATCTGAAAAACATCATAACCATTTAATATTAATTGACAATGGTCATTTTTTATGCGATGTAATTTGCAAGATTTTAACCCTTAACCCCTACTTTTCTTGCAAATTACACAGATGAA
>Ga0172382_10003182_pt1 | contig 26298 bp, 19 predicted proteins | sample Leawel138RmetaG_FD_122245 | JGI IMG/M metagenome (GOLD analysis project Ga0172382, IMG submission 122245) | Leachate microbial communities from a municipal landfill in Southern Ontario, Canada - Leachate well 138R metaG | ecosystem: Engineered > Solid waste > Landfill > Unclassified | place...
AGATAAAGATCTTTGATCGTCCTGGTAATGCCCTGAAGAAGGACTAGAAAGGCGGCCAGAGGGATGGTGAGCTTGATCTGCCACACATAGGGGCCCCAGGTGCTGCTAGCGTACTCCATCACGCGCAGGCTATCCCATGCCCACGGCGCGCTGAACCACAGCAGCGTCCCGACGAAGGCGTAAAAGAGGGTCCATGTGAAGAGATCGAGCACAGCTCTTGTGCGCGCAGAGAATTTGATGTATATCGCTTCGACGTTGACGAAGGCCCCCCAGCGCAGCGCGTACGCGCCCCCCAGTACGAAGTGGGCACCGTAGAGCATGCAGGAGGTCTCGTGGGCCCATATAGTAGGTCTGTTGAACCCGTACCTCATGACCACCTCGTACACCAGCACGAGCATCATGGGGTAGACTAGAAAGGCGCAGATCTTGCCCACCCGGTCGTTAAGCGTGTCAATAAAGTTTATGAACCTGATTATAAAGTCCAAACCGCCTCACCTCCTTCAGTTCTTATGCAGAAACCAAAGCCCCGTCCCCCACTCCCTCAGGGAAGGGGGACGGGGCCTGTGCCTGTCTGTCTATTCTATGTAGCCACGGTCCTTCATAAACTGCTTCACTATCTTGACGCCCTCGGCGACCCGCGGATCCTTCGCTCCGATATCCTGGTCGATCTTGTCCAGATAGGGGAGGGAGAACTCGTTAACTATCCTGTCTATATCCTCCTTGCCCCACTCTATGTAGGTCGTTCCCCACTCTTCGAACTGCTCGAACATCAGATGCTCCTGCTCCTCGCAGACCCTGGCGTAATCGGCATCGAACTGCTTTGCAGCCTCGGTGACTATCTCTTTCAGGTCGTCGGGAAGGGCGTCCCACGCCTTCTTCGACGCCCACAACTCCATGCCCTGCGGCACCTGCCATGCCGGCCCGATGAAGTAGGGACAGACCTCGTACAGCTTCAGGTCGCGGTAGAGCCACCATGCTGTGCCGCTTCCGTCCAGAGTTCCCATGGCGATCGCCATGTAGGTCTCGGGGTGGGGGAGCATGACAGGGGAGGCACCGAAGTGCTCCATCGTGTCGGACATGGATCCGAAGAAGCGAACCTTGAAGCCCTTGAGGTCTTCTACGCCGTTGATCGGCTTCTTGCTCCAGAAGTAGGTGTTCCCTACGCTGTGGCTGCTGAAGTAGTGGATGTCCTTCTCTTCCATCTCCTTGGCTATCAGATCGTCAAGGCCCCTGCGATAGTACAGCTCCTCAAAGTCGTCCAGGCTGCGGCAGACGAAGGGAGGCAGGTTTCCTGCCTGCAGCCATCCCATGTTTATACTGCCCCTCCAGAAGAGGGTGCTGGTATTCGATATCTGGATCATATTGGCCTGCATCGCAGGGAAGACCTCAAGATAGTCAACCAGCTCGCCCGCATAGTGCAGCGATATGTTCAGCCTGCCGCCGGACTTCTCCTTGACGGTCTCGATGAACGGTGGTATTACGTAGGTAGTCGACAGAGCGCCAGGTGTGTGGTGGCACTGGAACTTCCAGTTGATCACATCCGCGGCCGAAGCCCCGGACGCGGCACCAAACAGAAATACGCCGACTAGTACGGCTGAAAGAAACAACGCAAAACATGGTTTTCTGTGTCTCAAAACTACACCTCCCCAAATATAATGGTGTGAAAATTACAAACCGATTAGGAAGAACGAGTATTCTTTGTCATCGGTTGTTAAAAAGTCTAAGCTCTCTTTTGCCCAAAGTCAAGTGGGGCTATCACGGGTGTGACGGGACAGAGAAAATGTAAATCGTTTTTCCTCTTATGAACCCCTTGCTCCTTCGACCCTGTGAATACCACCCGAACGGGTGATTCCAAAAACAGTGAAACCGGTGTATCGTCCTCAAGGATGGATCTATCAAGAGAATGGAGGAACATTCATGAGAAAGATTATCGTTGCGTTTTTTGTTTTCGCACTGGCGTTCGCGCTGTTCGCAGCACCTGTCCAAGCCGACGACGGAAGGGTGAAGGGGTTGTGGATCGAGATCCCCGGTCTTCCGGAGGCGAGCTCCACGTCGTTCAACGTCCAGTCGGGCGGTGAGGGAGAGGCGTACTTCGAGCGGAATTTCGACGGCGGCATACTGAAAATATCAATCGACAGAATATACTCCGAGGACAGAGACGGCGAAACCATGACCCCGAGTGATACCGGCAGTCTGGTCGTCATGCTGCAAAGCCTCCGCGAGTTCATTGAAATGGACCCGGATGACATCGACGTCACGGAATCCGTCGAGGAGCTGGAGGAGATTTATCCCTACCCCGTCGCAACTGCTCAGTACACGACCGGCGAAGACGAGGACATGAGAGGCAACCAGGACATTTTCATATTCACCGACGAGTGGATCTTCCGCGTTCATATTTCGCTTGCCGCCGACCACATGGACGACTACGACGCGGATGAGATGAAAGAATGGTTGGAGAACATGGAAATACTCGATCGCGAAGAGGGCAGAGGCGATGTGTTCGACGACGAGGACGAAGAGGAAGAAGAGAAAACAGTGGATTTCGTGGCCGTCCTCTACTCCCTGCCAGAGTTTCGCGGCATCGCGTGGCAGATCGCCGAGCCAGGAGAGTACGACCTGTTCAAAGGGTTCGACATGCCCAACGACAGCGTGTGCTCCGTGGCCGTATGTCCGGGGTACAGGGTCACGCTCTACGAACACTCACGCTTCGACGGCGAGTCCGCTACGTTCGAGGAGAGCGAAGAAGACCTCGGCTATCGAAACCGCTGGACGTCATCCATCAAGGTCGAGCAGATAGAGGAGCCGGATATCGGCCTTGCCTTTGAATGGTTCATGGTGCAGGTGGAGAACCAGGGGGTCTTCGAGGAGATCGATCTCGACACGGCGAGAGCGGCGAAAGCCATGGCGGTTCATGAGGAGAGAATAGAGGAGTTCAAAGCCGCGATAGAGATGCACTGGTACGGTACAACTACGGACTCCGAGCGCGTCGAGCTGGGTGAAGAGCTGATCAAAATCTTCAGCGATATTGGAGTCGATACGGACGACTGGGACGAGAACAGTTTCGCGCAGGCGATGAACAATTTCTACGACTGGCGGAAGGATTTGAGCGTATGGGATGTGGCGTGCATGATTCTCAACGTCAACCCGGAGATATTTGAAGAGTAGTAAAGGCGAGCAAAGGGATAGCGGGGAAGCGGGATACATGAATAGTACGTTCTGTCAGTCCCGCTTGTCCTCGCAAAGAGAACCTCGGGCGGTTTCATAATCAAGCCCTCGTTTTCCCTATAATGGGGCTTCGTGACCCCTTCACGAAGCCCCATTCACATCTGTCGTGGAGGCTATTACAGCTTATCCCGCTGGTTTGGCTACATGATCATAGAGATGGAGCATGACCTCGACAACGACTGATTACAGTGTCGTGCTAGCTCCCCCTCGTTCAGCTCCCAGACCTGCGGGAAGAGACGTTCTACGAAGCCGGGATCATGACTGATGGCGAGAACTGCGGCACGCTGCTTGTAAAGCCACTCCTCGAACAATTCCTGCCACTGCGGATCGAAGTCGCGACTCGGCTCGTCGAGCAACAGCAGTTCCGCTCCTCGTACCGCGATCGAAGCTACTGCGACCATGCGACGTTCCGCCGCGTTCAAATCCATCGGATGCTTCTTCTCCTTTCCCCGAAGCCCCGTCGCGCGTAGCGCCGTCTCCAGTCGCTCCATCCGTTCATCGGGCGAGAGCGCTTCATCCCTAAGCGAGAAGAGCACCTCTTCGGCCACCGTCGGGTGGAATATCTGCCGTTCCGCGTCCTGAAAAAGAAAACCTATCCGCGCCGCGCGCTCCTTCGGGTGCATCTCGGATAGGGAAGTCCCCCCAAGCAGTACGTCGCCACGTTCGGGAGTCAACAGTCCGGCACAGAGGCGCATCAACGTGGACTTGCCCGCGCCGTTTGGTCCTATCAGAGCGGCACGCTCGCCCGCCTCAAGGGCGGCGTTCAGCGAGCGGAGTAGTGGTTTGCTCTCTTCCTTCCAGCGGAAGTCGACGTTTTGAATACGGAGCAGAGCAGGGCTGTCTTCGCACGGTAGAGTGCTTTCTTCTTTCAAAGCGAGTGCCGCCGGGAATCTGACGGTGCTTCTGCCGCCACGAAAAACCGATGCGATGGCCTCCGGTAGTGAACGTCCCGAGGCGCTCTTCTCTCCCGCCTCTAACGATACGATGCCGTCATGGAGATATCCGACGTGATCGCAGAAGCCTTCGAATACCTGTCTGCGCCGTTCGAGGAGCAATACCGCCGCCCCTGTGCTCTTCGACCACGCCCGCAGACGCTCCAGCAAAACAGGAACATCGGGGGAGGCGATTCTGCCGAACGCCTCGTCCAGCAGCAGCAGGCCGGGGTGCATGGCCGCTGCGGAGGCAAGCGCCACCTTCTGTGCCTCCCCTCCGGAGAGGGTTGCAATGTCGTTTTCTTTCAAATGAACAATATCTAAAAGTTCCAGAGCTTCGTCCACACGAAGGCGGATTTCCTTGAGCGGAAGTGCAAGATTCTCCGGCCCGAAGGCTATCTCCTCACATACAGTGAAGGCGCACCCTGAGAAAGAGAGCTGAGGGTTCTGCTGGACAAGTTGCACTTCCTGCGACCATTCGAGGCATGTCCGCGAGGTAACCGGCCTAGCGAAAAGCTCAATGCCGCCCGAAAGTTTGCCGCTCCTGTGCTCGGGGACTCCACCGCATAGAATCATCGCCATCGTCGACTTTCCGGAACCGTTTCCACCTTCGAGCAGCATCCATTCCCCAGGTAAGAGCCTTAGTTCAGGGATAGAGACAAGCAGGGCGTCCGTTCCGGGCGCTGAAAAGCCGGTGCCATCGAGCGCTAGGAGGGGAGGTATGCCGGGAGAACCTGCCTTTTCCGGATGAAGACCATATTCGTGGACTGACACGAAATCGGGCGAAGAGGAGAGGTCGTAGCTTTCCGCCTTTTCAGCATTTTTCGCTGCTTCGGACTGCGCATCGCCACTGGCAGATAATCCGTGCGCTTCCATTCCTTCTCCGAAGAGGCTTGAGCGCCGTCGAGACAACCCGAATGCCTTCATATCGAGCGCGGTGCTCCTAGCGGGGAGGTCGTTCAACAGCCCCAACACCAGCGGAAAAAGGAGCGCCGTCAGCGAGGAAGCACGTTCGCGGAACGTGCCGTGTACCGGAACGCCGCGCGCGAGCTGCGCCTCCTGAATCTGTGCGATTCGGGCCTTGATCTGCTCGACGAGCAGTAGGGGGCTTGCCAACAGAAAAGCAAAACTCGTGGGAAGCTTGCTGGCCAAAAACCAGCGGATCATCAGCGGAGGCGGGAAGGAGCTTAGCAGGATGCGACTTGAAGCGACCACCGATAGTATGCGGAGCCAGAGCCCTAATGCCCACAGTCCGCGGTTTTGTTGAACAACGCCGCCGATAAGGGAGGCGAAGACACCGCCGTGGATCAGCCAAAAACCAAAGCCCAAAGGCGCTATGAAAAGCACGACACCCTTGACGCTGCTCCGCGACCTCGGCAGGACACAGAGAGCTACTGTTGAAATGGTTGCCATGACCGCGACGAATGGAAAGGCCGGAAGCAGCATAGAGCTTCCGGCCCAGAGACCCCACAAAACAAAGGAGACCGATGGCCTCGAAAGCGCTTGCGAACGTTTCACGCTTTTTAGGCTACGTCCGAAGCTCCGGGGAAAAACGACTTGATGCGCTCAGGGAGCTGTTTTACCAACAACCAGGCGACGAAGCACGCCACGATCTTGTCCACGAGGTTCGTCCAGATGACCGTGATCGCCACCGACTGCAACAGGTTCCGTCCGACGGCGTTCAGGTAGGCGACGAGGAAGTCGGCGCCCGAACCGGTTACTCCGGCGAAGAGGTAGGTGCGGATGGGTGTGGCGACCAACGTCACAAAGACCGTTACGATAACACCCGAGATGATGACAAACAACGGCGAGCGAAACATCCCTTTACGCGCCAGCATCCCAGCTACGAAGCCGATGACCATCGCCACCGGGGCGAACGCGGCAGCGACGGGGCCGGTTAGCAATCCCCATATCAAATTGGTGCAAAGCCCTGTTAACATACCGATCCAGGGCCCCATCAGAATGGCCGAGAGCACAGTTCCGATCGAATCCATGAAGATCGGCAGCTTCAGCGTAGATGCGATCTGCCCCAATCCCATATTCAGCGCGATGCAAAGAGCAACCAGTACCAGAGTCCTATTCTTCATCGTTCATTCTCCTTTATGTTTTTTCGCGGTGCGACCGCAAGTTCCTCGTATGTCGACAGGGGGCAGTATTCGCGTCGAAATTCCAACTCGTAGAGCTCTCCCAGCACGATCTCCACAGTCGTACGGACGACGCACCCTTCCAACACGTGCCCTCCCGTCGTCGCGCCCATGTGGTTCGAGATCGTCATATGCAGGTGTTCACCCCCGATGTTCACCGTTCCGACAAGGGAGACCACCTCGAAACAACCGTCGAGCTCTGTCCCGTCGTGGCGGCCCGCGAAGCGCAGGCACGCCCGCGACAAGCTGCCGACCACCCCGGCGACGTAACCCGCCCGTATGCCGTTTGTGGCGACGATCCGCCGTAGCGCTCCGAGAAGGTCCTCCCCCGGAGTCAGCCTGAAGGCGAAAAAACGCCCGCCGGAGATACCGATCTTCGTGTCGATCATCTTCGCCTCCTCAACTAGTCTCAAGTACCCCTGAGACAAGCGAGCTACTTTCTATTTGGTGATGGAAATTATAACATAATACGTAAGCTAAGGAAGGATAGCATAAATTATAAACCGTTGCAACGACGGGTGGTTATCCTAAATCCACAGGCATGTGTTTTATGCTCACAACGGTTTTCACTACGTCCGTCAAATCCGGGGAAGGTCAGGGATAGATTGAATGAGGCGCAAGAGTTGCTCGGTGTCGGCCACGTCGGTCAGGCGTTTTTTCCCGTCAGGTGCAGTCATTTTCAAACCGTGACAATTTGTCACGGTTTGGTTGCCTTCTTTTTTCAGCCGTTCTTTCAGCTTACGCCAATATGCGGCAGGGTCGATGCTTTGGGTTAATACCGCTATGACATCGACAATGGAAAAAAACCATTCCTGCTTTTCCTCGTCCCACGCAGTGCGGATTCTTTTATCTTCAAATAACTGAATCGAATTCATCTTGTCAGCTCCTTAAGCTGGCCTTCGTGTTTTGTGCTTCAGCAGTTCAACGGCCGTTTTCTTGACCGCCGGTGCGAGGGGGGCGTAGCGGAAAGTTATTTTCATATCTGCATGGCCAAGCAATTCTCGAACTGTATTCAAATCCACACCCATTACCGTCCAGTTGATAGGCGCTTTCAGGGTTGTCGTTCTGCGATTGAGGCTAGAAGCTTTCAAGCCTATCTTCTTTTTTTTGCTGCGATACTTTGACTATTCTTTGCATCCCCGTCCCTCTGCCTTCCACGGCCGCCATGTACTCGGCATCCGTTTGACCGAGGAATCGTACACATCCCCGTCATCACCGTGGGGTGTTACTTTTCACTCCGCCCGATCCTCCCCGGCGATTTCTAATGCTCCGTCTCCTCGTCCTCGTCCATCTCGAGGTCGTACATCGTCTCATCGTCGTGCGTCTGTGGCGGCTTCATGCAGAACAGGTGTCTTGACTCCGTCCACGCCTCGTAGTCCGTCATGCCGGGGTGTGTCAACTTCAGCGTTCTCATTTCCATCTGCGTCAGACTCGCGCACGCTCTCGCCTGTCTCAACGCCTTGTCCCACGACAGTTTCTTGAACTCCTTCGGATACTCCCTCCGCCAGTGGTCCAGGGTGATTTGAGTCATCTCCGCCTCTGTCATCAACCGACACCTCACTTTGGGCAGATTGTACCACGTGTTCAACGCCCTTCGGCGTCGATATTTCTGCAGTTTCACGTGCGGTAAGCTGGAACGTTGCGTATTCAGAGAAAATGGATTATATTGACAGATAGTTTTTGGGTTTACTAACTGCTGTCTAAGATAACTCTCATCAAATGGATTGGCCATAAGGTTGTTAAAGTTCACTGCGGTGTTTATGGTCGAAAAAATTTGACTGAACAGACTCGCTACCTTTATCATTTGGTTTGCCCCCTTCTCTTGTTTTGAGATCTTTTTGTGTTGGCAAACCAATGATATTTCAAAGCAAGGGGCTTTTGATTTGCCAGAATCTTATTTTGGACAATAGTGATTAGCGATATTATGGAACTTGAGAACAAAACCGTTTCATTATAGAGAGGGGGTATTGCTATGGCGGGCCAAGTAGTAAAAAAACTTGATCGTATCCAAGCAAGGCCTATTCTCAAATGGGCTGGCGGGAAAACACAAATGCTGAATGATATTCTCCCTAAAATTCCTTCTTCTTATGGAAAATATATTGAACCCTTTTTAGGAGGTGGGGCAATATTCTTTGCTCTACAGCCTGAAAAAAGTATTATTGCCGATAGCAATCCAGAACTAATTAATGTGTATCGGCAAGTGGCGGACAACGTTGAGGATGTAATTAACTATTTACAGCAATACGAGAACACCAAGGATATATTCTATGCTGTTCGTGGGCAAGATTGGTTATCACTTAAAGCTTCGGAAGCTGCTGCTCGCACCATTTTCTTGAACAAGACTTGTTTTAATGGTTTGTTTCGCGTCAACAAAAAAGGACAATTCAATGTGCCCTACGGTAAATATAAGAATCCCAAAATATGCGATATGGAAATGCTTCATGCTGCATCATCTATTTTGCGAAAAGCAGAGATTTTGTGTGACGATTATATGCTTGTTTTGGGGCATTATGCTCAACCTGATGATTTCGTTTTCTTAGATCCACCATATTTACCAATATCCGCGTATTCGGATTTTAAACGATACACTAAAGAGCAGTTTTACGAAGAAGATCATGTTGAACTCGCAAAACAAATTATGAGTCTTCATGAAATGGGTTGCCATGTGGTTTTGACAAATTCCAATCATCCCTTGGTGCATGAGCTGTATAGTCCTTTTAATATTGATGTCATCCAAACTAAAAGATATATTTCTTGTAGCGGAGATAATCGAAAAGGTGAGGACGTTATCGTTACTATTCCGCCTAAAAAGCGGATGTTGATAAAATTGGCTCCGGTACCTCTCTCGCAACAAGTTTCCGCGTATCCGCCTACCCGTTTTATGGGTTCTAAAAGTAAACTTCTGTTGCCAATATGGTCAATCGCGTCTCAATTTATGTTTGAGACAGTAGTTGATCTATTTGCGGGTTCTGGAATCGTAGGCTATATGTTTAAGGCGCAGGGGAAAACAGTAATCAGTAATGACTATATGGCCATGTCGGCAACATTTGCGAAAGCAATGATCGAAAATAATTCTGTCGTCTTACAGCGGCAAGAAGCCGAAGGCCTGCTATTGCAGATTAGAGAATCTGATCATTTTGTTGCAACCACATTCAAAGGTCTTTATTATACAGATACGGAAAATGACTTGATTGATATTTTAAGAACAAATATTGCTGCTATTCGCGATCCTTATAAACGCGCAATAGCCATGACCGCTTTAATTCGAGCGTGTACCAAAAAGCGCCCTCGTGGCATTTTTACATATACGGGCGAGCGCTATAACGACGGAAGGAAAGACTTGCAAAAACCTCTGGAGCAACAATTTTTAGAAGCTGTTGATGCAGTAAATCGCGCTGTGTTTGATAATGGGCGTGTAAATCGCACAAGACACGGAGATGCAATGCAATTTCGTGCTGAACGGCCTGATCTCGTTTATATAGACCCACCGTATTATTCGCCATTATCCGATAATGAATATGTTCGAAGATACCATTTTGTCGAGGGATTGGCGCGTGACTGGCAAGGCGTTGAGATTCAACGACATACACAAACCAAGAAGTTCAAGTCATACCCAACACCATTTTCGACAAAAAAGGGAGCGGCGGATGCTTTTGATCTTCTTTTTAGGAAATTTACAGATAGTATTCTAATAGTTTCTTATTCGTCCAATAGTTTACCCACACAGGACGAGATGCTTGCAATTATGGCAAAACACAAAGAGCACGTAGAAGTAATCCCTGTAGATTATAAATATTCCTTTGGTAATCAAAACAATGCAACGACCAATCGAAATAAAGTGCAGGAATACCTTTTTGTAGGGTATTGAGGAGGGGCGATATGGGCTTTTGGCAGCTTGGAAATACATCTGTAAGAAGCGCCATGCGCATTAAGGACGGTTTGACTGCATTATCTACATCTACGATTCAGGGTAATATTCGAGGAGTCGATGGAGATATTGCTTTTCGGAATCTACTTGGAGCATGTGGGATTGTAGCGCTTGGTGAGGATGCAACAAATAGTGTTGGGCGAAAATGGCGCGCTGCAATGGGGAAACTTGGGTTTATTTATCCGAAAGTAGAAAAGTCATGGGGCTTCGCTCAACAAGACCTTGGCCAACTTGATATGATCACGCCTGCTGGTTGGAATTTGGTGCGAGCTGAAACTGTGGCGGCTATGCAGGAATGCTATTTAAGAGCAATGGCGACCCCTTTATCACCTGCCGATGATGGGCGTACCTTTTCTCCTTTGCGATGGACGTTAGCAATATTACTGGAGCTGGAACATCGCGGAGAAGAACCGGCTGTGAATTTTATTGAAATGGCTCGCATCGTGCAAACAACAAATCCAACTGATGGTGTAGCTCAAACTGTAAATAACCTCTTGGACCTTAGAAATAGAAGAAATACGGCAGAACACAAACGCATATTTGATCGGGAGGTTTATCAAAGCGGCGCTACTGCAATTGGCTGTAATCCCCACACATTTATTGACTATGCCGATATGAATATGCGTTATCTTAAAGCTACTGGAATGGTGCAATCAAAGGGAAAGGGGATCTCGCTTGTTTCGGAAAAGCACGTCTTGGCACTGGAGTTTACAAAAGAGTTACTATCGAATAAACACTTATTGGAGTGGTACCGCTCTCTTTGTAATGGTACTCGATTACCTACCGATAATGTTACTGTTGCTTATCAAGTGCTGCAAGATTTATTGCAGCAGATTCAGCAATACGGTATTGCCTATTCGATGGTTGGGAAACCTCTCGACACTCCGGTGCATATAAATCAGGTGCGCTATGACATAGAAGAGCTGATCGCTGAAAAGAAAGAAGAAATATATGCAGGGCAACAAGCAGAGCTATGGCAAGAGATTGCTGCATATATGGATTTAATTGCTGCGCGGCGTGACCGCCATCGCTTTAGTGACGAAGTTGAAATACGGGTGCCAAAAACGGAGGCACCCGCTTATCTGGAGTGGAGTCTGTGGAGGGCTTTCCTTGCTATCAATACTCTTGCGAATAAGCCGTACGAGGTGCGCAGATTCAAAATTGATCAGGACTTTTTGCCAGTAAGCACTGCGCCGGGCAATGGGCCTGATCTGATAGCAGAGTTTGAAGACTATGTTCTTGTCATTGAGGTCACGTTATCTGAAAGCTCCCGTCAAGAGGCGATGGAGGGAGAGCCTGTAAGGCGTCATGTTGCCGATGTTATGATGCAACATATGAAACCCTTCAAGCCCGTATATGGCTTATTCATTGCAAATCGAATTGATTCAAATACAGCCGAAACATTTAGAATAGGTTCTTGGTATACTCGCGATGATGAACGAAGGATGTTATCAATCGTTCCTCTTACATTGGCTCAATTCAGTGCATTCTTCAAGGCAATCTTTTCAAAGCGGCGTGTTGCGCCACAAGTTGTAAATGATCTTTTGGATCAATGCCTAGCTACAAGCCACAGGCATGCACCAGAATGGAAAACAGCTATTGCGGATATCGTACAAGCGGCTGTATCTGCTTCATGAATTACAGGAACCGGCGGAGACTACACCAGTGCCTAACGGTCCCTTACGGGGCGCTGTAGACAACTCTGAGGGCGGATATAAACGCTGCCGTGATTGGCTGCTGGTGACCGGCGTCAAACCAGCTTCCGAATTTTTGGATGATCTTCGAAGATAGCCGGCGCGTATAATCGACTTGTTCCGAGTCTGAGTCCGGTATAGCAGAAACGCATCCAGCGGAATGAATAGTATGAAGAAGACCGTCACCGTGCGAATACCGGAGGTAAGTAAGTATCAACTTCTTTACTCGTCGAGGGGGCCAGGAAAATGATCGAAGAGGAGAGGCGGCGTCTGCTGTACGATGCCTTCAGCGAAGCCGCGGACGAAGGTGATGTTGCATTCGCTTCCGCAGCGCAGAGCGAGGTTCTTGACGAAGAATAGTCTCCGTCCAGAGGAGCAGAGCAGGCCAAAAGCCGCCCGGTTCTCATCCTCCGGACGGACGCTACGAACAGTAACCCGAGATACCCGAGCGGCAAAGTGCGAACGGTCGGCACCGTTTAACTGGTAACTTAAAAAAGAGTTTTTTCGGTTTAGATGTCCAGGTTTTTTACCTCGCGGGCGTGGGCTGTGATGAACTCTCTGCGTGGTTCGACCTTGTCGCCCATCAGGATGCTGAAATACTCGTCGGCCTCGACGGCGTCATCCACCTCGACCCTCTTCAGGACTCGGTTCCTGGGGTCCATCGTTGTCTCCCAGAGCTGCTCCGGGTTCATCTCTCCAAGGCCCTTGTAGCGCTGCACCGTGACCTTGGCGGACTCCCCGGCGTCCTGGATGAACTCCCTAAGCTCCTTCTCGTTGTAGCAGTAGGCGACAGTCTTGCCCCTCTGCACCCTGTACAGAGGAGGCTGGGCCATATACAGATACCCATCCTCGATGAGCGCGGGCATGTAGCGGTAGAAGAAGGTCAGCAACAGAGTGCCGATGTGCGCTCCGTCGACGTCGGCGTCGGTCATGATTATTATCTTGTGATAGCGAAGCTTTGACGTGTCGAAGTCGTCGCCCACTCCCGCTCCGAGGGTCTGGATCATCGTCCGGATCTCGGCGTTGGAGAGGATCTTGTCGAGGCGGGCCTTTTCTACGTTGAGTATTTTGCCGCGAAGCGGAAGTATGGCCTGGAAGCTCCTGTCGCGCCCCTGCTTGGCGCTGCCTCCGGCGCTGTTGCCCTCCACGATGTAGACCTCGGTGTTCTCCGGATTTCTATCAGAACAGTCCGCTAGCTTCCCCGGCAGGGTCAGGCCGGTCATCGCCGACTTGCGGACAAGCTCGCGCGCACGTTTTGCCGCCTCGCGCGCCTGCCTCGCCTTGATGGCCTTCTCGACCACGGTCTTGATGATCTGCGGGTGGTCGTCGAACCATGCGGTCAGCTCCTCGTAAAGGATCGAGTCAACTATGCCCTTGACGTCGCTGTTGCCGAGCTTTGTCTTGGTCTGCCCCTCGAACTGGGGGTTACTCAGCTTCAGTGAGATAACGGACGTGAGGCCCTCCTTGAGGTCATCGCCGGACAGGTTGTCGTCCTTCTCCCTGAGGAGCTTGGCTCTTCTTGCCGCTTCGTTGACGGCGCGGGTCAGAGCCGTGCGGAAGCCGGAGACGTGGGTTCCTCCCTCGACGGTGTGAATCAGGTTGGCGAACCCGAAGACCCTCTCCTGGTAGCCGTCGTTGTACTGAATGCCTATATCGGCGCTGACTCCCTCTCTCTCGCCTGATATGACGATGGGATCGGGGAAAAGAGGGGTCTTTCCCCGGTTAAGGTACTCGATGAAGGACTTCATCCCCCCCTCGTAGCAGTACTCCTTGGTTCGCCCCTCCTCGCGAAGGTCTTCGAGCGTTATTGAGAGTCCCGGGTTCAGGAAGGCCATCTCGCGGAAGCGCGCCCCGAGGATGTCGAATGAGAATCTGACCTCCTCGAAGACGGTCGGGTCGGGCATGAAGTGAATCCTGGTCCCGGAGCAGTCGGTCGTTACGCCCTCGGACAGGTCCGACACGGGAATGCCTCTCTCGAAGCGCTGCGCTCTGCTCTCTCCGTTTCGGCAGATGGTGATCTCCAGCCAGTCGGAGAGGGCGTTGACCACGGATACGCCGACGCCATGCAGACCGCCGCTGACCTTGTAGACTGCGGCGTCGAACTTGCCGCCCGCGTGAAGCGTCGTTAGAACCACCTCGGAGGCGGGGCGTCCGTTTGATGGGTGAGGATCCGTTGGGATGCCGCGACCGTCGTCCTCCACGGATAGGCTCTCGTCCTCGTGTATGGTGACGTTTATCTTTGAGCAGAAGCCGCCAATGGCCTCGTCCACCGAGTTGTCCACCACCTCGTAGACCAGATGGTGAAGGCCGCGGACGGATGTGTCGCCGATATACATTCCAGGTCGTTTGCGAACCGCCTGCAGTCCTTCCAGAACCTGGATGTCCTTGGCGGTGTACTGAAGAGCCAGGGAGCTCATTGTCATCAGATGTTTCCTCCGTTTCGTAGCCGGTTGGCCTCAAGCGCGTTTGCTCTTGCCTCTTTTTGAAAAGAGATGTATCTTTTTGTAAGTGTCTCGGGTTTGAACCCTGATTTTAAGGTAGAACCGTCGCGCAGATAGATGGTCGTCCGGTTCTCGTGGCGAACAAGCGCGACAGTTTGATTTATGGAGACAAGGCCCTCTCCTTCAAGGGGGATGAACATGATTTTCACTCCGTTTCGTGCTACTCTCGACCTGTTATTATACCAGAAAGCCGCACGTTACGGGGTTAAATGTGTGTGTGACCGAGCCTCGCCGCCGGAGGAGGAAGCCATCGGTGGCAGCTGTAGGACATGAAAAGACTGGAGTGTTGTCTATGGGAGTAGGTAGTTTTGGTTCAAAAGTGCGCGGCGCTGCGTCGAGAGTGTTGAGAGAGATACGCCGCGAATGGAAGGCTTTTGTCGCGATATCCACAGGAGTAACGGTTCAAGCGATTGCGGTGACTCTGTTCATACTGCCGAACCGCTTCCCGGATCTGGGAGTATCGGGCATCGCGGTGCTGTCGAATTACGTGTTCGGCGTCTCTCCGGCGTGGGTTATCCTGACGATAAACTCGCTGCTGATGATCTGGGCCTGGAAGGAGCTCTCTCCGCGCTTCGTCGTCTGGACGATGTGGGCGGTTCTGCTCTTCTCCGCTCTGCTGAAGGGCTTCGAGTACTTCCCGGTTCCCGTGATAGGGGACAGGTTCATGGCGGCGGTGCTCTCGGGGGTGATCAGGGGGCTTGGCGCGGGGCTTATCTTCCGTGTGGGGGGCTCGACCGGCGGGCTGGATATACCGGGGCTGGCCCTGCGGCGGCGTTATGGCATAGAGATGGGTCAGTTCAGCATATACATAAACATGGGCCTTCTAAGCCTCTCCTTCTTCGTGGTCGGACTCGAGTCGGCCATCTACGGGGCGGTGGCCCTGTACGTGTATGGAATCGTGGTGGACAACTCGATCAGGTCGTTTGACCTAAGGAAGCAGGTCTTCATAATAACGAACATCCCCGAGAGGGTCAGCGAGTTCATCAACCTCTCTCTTAACCGTGGTACCACCAGGTTCGAGGGAGTAGGGGGCTATTCTGGGCAGATACGTCCGGTGCTGATGACCCTGCTCGATCCGCGCCAGGTGGTGGCCCTGAAGAAATACCTCGCGGCCAACGACCCGACGGCCTTCATGTCGGTATCTGTCGCCTCCGAGGTGCTCGGAAAGGGGTTCAAGAGCTGGAAGAGCCTTTAGAACGGGGGGCTGGCCGTCGCTTGACCCCCTTCCCCTCTTCCTTTGGCTTCTCGGCCTGAGGTTCGGGGCTCATGCCCGACAATCTCTCCTCGATGAAGTCGCACAGGATCTTCCTGGCTTTCTCCGCCGCCCTGTAGGCCGCCTTCGAGGTCTTGAGCAGATCCTTGTCTGCCGAGCCGGCCTCCTCAGCTTTTTTCAAAGGAGTAAGAGGGCCCAGCGACCTTCGAAGGTCCGGGGCGTTCTCGGAGACAAGCTTCAAGTAGCCCTCGACGGTGTCAAATCCCTGGTCCGAGCCGAGCAGCCTGAGCACCAGTATCAACAGGAACTCGACCCCCATCAGCGAGTGGGGTATGGAAGGGCCTGCCAAAGGCGGATCCGCCTCGAGCAGCAGCTTTGCCGCGCGCATCTCGCCGTCGGCGAGGTCAAAGGTCTCTTCGGCTTGGTCGTCCCATTCCGTAGGGCTCTTTGCGTTCGCATCGAGAGTCATGTCCGATCATTCCCTTCTTCTGTGCTGAGGCTATAGTAAGTGCATCTACCGTTTTGGTCAATTATTCCGTCCTGTACGGACAGTCCTTCCTGTAGAAGCATGAACGACAGCGCCCGGCCACCGGGTTATACGGTCCCGTGGCGCATAAAGATGCGGCCTCGCGTATCTGCCGGCCTATCTCCTCCCACGGCCTATCGGATTTAACGAGAGGTTCTTCGCGTCCGTTCCGAAGGAGTATAAGGCCGATATCCTGCCTCAGCTCAGGAAAGGCCAGCGAGGCCGCGTAGCCGTAGAAGAGAAGCTGCTCGGCGTACAGCACCCTCCAAGAGGCCTCCTCGACCTCTCCGGCCGTGATCTTGTAGTCTCTGATATAAACGGTTTCACCCTCGGTCCAGAGGACGTCGACGGCACCCACGAGGCGAACTCCGTCCGTCGTCACGCGAAAGGGCGTCTCGCGGCGCAGCGCCCCGGCCCTGTGCAGAAGGGCCATTCTTTCTCCGGTGCCGCTCTGTGCGAACCTCTCAAGCCAGCCACGGAGGGAGCTTCTTCCCCCCTCGTCGCTCCAGGCGGCGCGCAGCCCCTGCGGCAGTTGGGGGTGGCGTTCGTCCAGCAGCCCCCTGAGAGAGGAGGAGCTGAAGTCCCAGCGCGACAGAACCCAGTGAGCGAGTGTTCCGAGGTCGGCGCCTCCCGGCTCGTCCGATGAGGGGAGCTCCCAGACTAGCTCCATCCCCTGACGGTGCTTCATCCTCCAGGCGGCGGGGCAGTAGCGGAACAGTGAGTATGATGTGGCGCTCATCCTTTCTACGAAAGGACTGTCGACGCGTGGCCGTTCCACCGGCGTCCCGGCACTCTCTCCGACCGGGGATGCTCTGCCCGGCCTGACGCGTCGCACTTCGCCGTCGCTCTCCCGGACTTCGAAGTCCAGCATAGAGAGCCATGAACCTGACACCGGGACAGGCCTCCCCTCCTTGACCTTGCAGGCGGAGCAGAGGACGAGACGATCCCTCGCCCTGGTGACCGCTACGTAGAAGAGGCGCTCCCACTCCTCCCGCTCCTCTGCCTCCTCCAGAAAGCGGGCGATGCCGGCGGTATCGGACTTTACGCCTTCGCCCCATGCCTCCGGCAGAGAGGAGAACCCCACCCCCACCGGTGCGGAGGGTATGAGGCGGTTTTTGTCCCCCCCTCCAGCGGGGGAGTTGTTGAGGTCCATCACGACTGTTATCGGGAACTCCAGCCCCTTGGAGCTGTGAACCGTGAGCACCCGGACGACATCCTCGTCCTCTCCGAGAGGAGAGTTTTCCTCTCCTGCGTTCTTCCGTCCGGCCTGGCGCTCGACATAGGCGGTGCAGCCGGCGGGGGAGTTGCCGAACACCTCCTCGTACTCCCGCACGAGGTCGAGGCCCTTCCAGAGGTTGGCCAGAGCGCTCTTTCTCCTCCACACGGGCCATGATGAGAGGAAGGACTGATCCTTCATCATCAAGACGAGAGCCGCCGATAGGCCGGAGTAGCGAGCCGTCATCCTCAGCTCCCTCAGACGTTCGGCAGCTTCCGGGTGGACTTCGTTCAGGCCGGGCGACTCCGGTGCGAGGAGTGCCGCGGCCTCCGTCACGCTCAGTCCCGAGAAGGGGGAGGCGAGGAAGCCCAGCGTCGCCGCCCTCTCCTCCGGGAATGCCAGCGCTCGCATGGCGGTCAGCAGGTCACCCGTCTCTCCTCTGTCGAAGTAGCGTTTGCCCTTCTCGAAGGCTACCGGAATATCGAACAGCGGGTGCAGCGTCTCCTCGAGCGCGGTGAAGGAGGCGCGAGAGGGGACTAGGATCGTGATGTCGCGCCAGAAGGCCGGTCGCATCCTTCTCTCGCTCTTGTCCCATATTGGAGAGCCGTGAAGCCGCATCAGCTCCTCGCCGAGGGCTATGGCCACCCTCTTGCGCGCATCATCTACCCTCTCGTCCTCCATCTGCGCCAGAATTATAGGTATCACAGGCGTCAGACTCTCTGCCTCACGGGCCTCTCTCGCCTCCGGGTCGTCGGGGAAGAGCAGTTTTTCGTACGGCGAGGGGAGAGAAGCGGCTATTCTGTCCCTCCAGATGCGTCCGAACAGCGTGTTTACTTCGTCCAGGATAGAAGGGCGCGTTCGGAAGTTGGTCTGCAGCGGAACGTAGCGCGAGTCGTCCGAGGGGTGGGCGATCCTGCCGCCGAAGATAGACGGGTCGGCGTGGCGAAAGCGGTAGATGGACTGCTTCGGGTCCCCGACGAAGAAACGCCTGCAACCCTGGGCTGCAGCGGACTCGATCAGGCGGTCCTGCAGAGGGCTGGTGTCCTGGTACTCGTCGACGAGGATCTCTTTGAATGTGCGGACTGTACGTACTGCGCCGGAGGAGGATATATTGGCCGCGAGTCGTATCATGTCGTCGAATGAGAGCAGCCCCCTCTCTACGCGGTATCTTCTGTGCGCCTCCCAGATCATGGCGGCCGCGCGCAGAAGGAGGGTGCGCAAGTCCCTGTCCTCTTTCGACGGAGGATTGGCCAGGAACTTCATCCCCTTCACCAGGGACGGGTAGCCGTCGCGGTGCTCCGATAGAGTGCATCCCAGAATCTCCTTTATCCTCTTCCCCGTATCGGAGTTGGACGCGCCGCTGAGATTGCCGAGGACTCCGTTGAACAGCTGTTTTGCGAACGCGATAGCGTCAACGTCATCCGTTGGAGGTAGGGAACCGCTCGGCCAGGCCAGTCTGAGGTCTCCGATTCGCTCGTTGAAGGCCGAAGTCCCCTTGAGCTTCGCAGGGAGAGAGTCCAGCACATCTGCCCAGACACGCGCGGCCTCCCTGCTGTCGTTCAGGCAGATGGCGCGTATGCGGCGCTCGACGTCATCGTAGAACTCTGGGTTGTCCGCGCTGGAGAGCAGGTCCTCGGGGGATATTCCTCGGCTCTCGAGCAGGTCAGCAAGCGAGAGGGCGAACGAGACGACGCTTTCGGGGGAGTACTCACTGACCGCGTCCGCCAGCCTGCCGACGGAGTGGTCGTCGGAGAAGGCACGTGGCGCGTCTTTGGGAAGATGCCGGAAGAACCATGCGAGATCCATCGAGTCAAGCGCCCTCTCCGCTCGGAGGATGAAAAGCTCCTCCTCCGGCGGCGATATGGGGCGCACGCCGAACCCCGACGGAAGAAAGAGGGCATGCTCCCTGACTATGTTCAGAGAGAAGGAGTGTATGGTCGAGATCTGCGCCTCATGAAGCTCCGCTGCTGTCTCCGCTAGCCTGTCTCCTTCCGGATCCACTATCGGCATCAGCTCCGCGAAGAGCTTCTCGATGCGCACTCGCATCTCCCCTGCAGCCTTGTCGGTAAAGGTGAGTGCGAGTATATCGCGTGGCCTGACGCCCCTGTGGACTAGAGCGGCGACGAAGCGCCACGACAGGGTGTGGGTCTTTCCCGTGCCGGCGCCCGCACCCACCAGCGTTATCGGCGCCTCGGAGAAGACAGCATCCTCCTGTGAGTGAAGCAGAAGCCTGTTGGAGGCTATGTGATCTTTCAGCCGGGAGAGCGGCGTCACGTCAGGCATCTTCATTCTCCCCCTCCACGGCGGGCTCGGCGCGGAAGTCGCGCCTTCTGCACAGAGAGTGATACTGGCAGTACCGGCAGCTCTTAGATTCGTAGTTCGGTGGGAAGAGCCCGGTTGAGAAGGCTTTCACTACGGCGTCCAGCGCCTGCGAGGCCGTCTGCTGTATCAACTGATGTGCGGACTTGTGCCTGATGGAGATGGAGATAGGAGGGGCATCCTCGGCCACAGCCCCCGCGCTCTTCCCGTCCTTCAGGCAGAGATAGACGGATGCGGCCGTTTCGACTCCCTCCTCGGCCAGGGCGACAGAGTAGGCCGCGAGCTGCAGGCTGTCCGTGTAACCTTTCGAGCCCCCGCTCTTGTAGTCGAATATGGCGGCTCTTCCGTCCCTCAGAATGTCCAACCTGTCGCACCTGCCCTTGAAGATAACTCCCTCTCTCTCAATCTCGGGGAGACGATGTTCGAGCATCTGCTCCCGCCTGTTCTCCGCAAGACCCTCCTCGTCCATCCTCTGCTGAGCCTCGGCGAGCCGTCGGACCTTTCTGAACAGTTCGCTTCTGTATCGCGCAAGTCCCTCCTCATTCACGAGGCGGGGGTACTTCAGCGCAAGAGCTTTCTCGAACAGCTCTTCGATGAGCATCGGAAGGGGCGCTCCCGTCCTCGTGCGTCTCTCCCAGGCCATCTGCCACAGAAGGTGGATCGCGCTTCCGGCCAGATCATGCCTGTAGGGGCTCTCGGGGGAGCCCTCGAGCGAGGCTATCCGGTTGCAGTAGTAGCTGAAGGGGCAGGAGATGAACGTGTCGAGGTCGCTCAGAGAGAATGAGGGGGCCTCGGGGGTCCACAGGCTTGTGCTATCCAATTTGCCTCTGTCCGCCCCGTCCCCTCTGAACGAGCGCCAGAAGCACTCCACCCCCAGGGCGACGGGTTCGCCGACGGGGGGAAGAATATCGCCCAGCGAGCGCTCAAGCGGATTACAGGAGTCGAGCAGCCATGGTACGGGTTGTTTTTGAGCGGAATCGGGGAAGGGCGAAGGGGGGAGGGGGCGACCGGAATCATCCGCCATGGGGCGTAGCAGTATGCACAGGTTCTCCCCGCATGCGGTAAGCCTTCGAAACAGCGCCTCTCTCTGGCTGCGTTTCTCCGGCACGAGCGGAAGATGCCCCCGCCCGAGCTCCAGACCCTTCTGCAGCGACTCCTTGCGTTCGTCGCTCAGAAGGGGGGATTCTCGCACCTGGCCTGGCCACCTGTTAGCCGTCATTCCGGGAAGAACCCAGACCTTCGCATGGGCCATGGATGGAGGGGAGCCTGGGTAGATGGTAATCGAAGGTGACACAGGCGAGGGCATCCAGACCGCGGCGGTCTCCGCCCACTGCTCCAGGAAGGCGACAGCCTCTCCGCCGGACAGTATGGCCGCTCCCGCGTCTTTCAGGTCGCGGCAGAGGTCGTGAAGGGATTTCGACTTCTCCTCGGCCTCCCGGACGGTCAGTGCGATCTCGCGGATCTGTTCGTCGAGCTGCGGGTAGTCAGCCGACTTGGCGACGAGGCGCTTCAACTCCTCGCGGGAAGGTGCCAGCCGAGCGAAGGCGTTGAGCAGCTCCTTAGGGCGTCCCCCCCTTTGAATGGTGTTGGCGAAGTCCGTTGCCCTCTTGAATGCGGCTCCTCCCGCCTCCGGAGGGAAGGTGGACAGAAAAGAGGTCCAGCTCTCCCTTCCAACGGGCAGAGCCTCGCCGAACTTTCTCCTCGGGAAGTCGAAGGGGGTGAACGGGAGAGATGACAGGAGGTCCGCTGTCTCGGCGGAAGGCCATCCGTCCGATGCCAGGTCAAGGGTGCGCCTGGCGCTCTTCCACAGCGCCGTGTCCGCTACCGAGGTGCCCTCGCGCAGTGAGAAGGGGAGTCCGTAGCGAGTGAAGCTCTCGGTTATAGAGCGAAGCTCATCTCTCTCCGCACACAGGGCGATATTCTCCCACCCGGGGAATTTATGTCCGCAGGGAGTGTGCAGGTGACTATTTTTCGATGGCCAGAAGAAGAGCTCGCGAGCGAGTGTGTCAGTTGACATACGCAGGTCGCCAGCCGCCATCGAGACGCAGGCAGGGGGGCGATCCTCCCCTATCCCGCGGGAGAGCGCCGCCTCCGGGAACTGCTGCGCGGCGGTGTAGAAGTCACCCTCTCCGCACTCTGGCGTCCACAGCTCAAGGTCGGCTCCCGCGCCGCACAGGGAGCGAAGGAAGGCCATCTGCCCCGATGCGAAGCTGAGGAAGCCCGCCGCTCGTATCCTGAGACCGCCAGCCCACTCTCTCCCGGCCCCCGGGTTCTCCTTCATCAACTCTGCCCCAAGCGACGGAATCTGGGAGCTGTCGGCAAGATCAAGGTCACCCAGAAGCGAGATGTAGTCCCTGTAGATCCTGCACAGGATACCTCCCTCGTCGTCGAGGAGTTCGCAGACGCTATCTGGCCCCTGGAGGCAGCCGACGCATCCAAGGGAGGATGCAAGCATCTCCGGCGGAACGTCCTCCGCCAGTAGCTCGCGAACCGCCTGTCCAACGAGCCCTATAAAGCCGGGTGACGAGACGCCCGCAGGCAGGTGATGGGAGCACCTCTCCAAGAGGCGGTTGACGAGATGGCGGATGAGGAGCCAGTGGTCGGGCGGGTCGATCTGGAGACGCGGTCTCACGCCGACGGCCTCGGCCGCCGCCCGGTAGAGGTCGTCCCAGATCCAGACCCTGGGTTTGACCTCGGGAAAGCAGACTGTCTCCTCGGGGAAGAGCATCTCCTGAAGCAGCGGTCTATCCCTGTTGGACGGAGCCAGAAGCACGACGTCCCCGGCGCCGACCTCCTTTCGCAGGGGGTCGATCAGGCTTCGCGTTGAGCGGTAGGTGTGAAGCTTCAGAGTGAACCCCTCCTTGAAGGGCAGTAGTCACGGATCGTCACAAGTGTAGCACAGGAGGAGGATCGAGGGACAACGCGAAGGGGGGACCTGTGATAAAATATACGATAAGAGAGAATTCGTCGCTCGATAATAAAAACATCAGGAGGGGAATAAGTTGTCGAAGAAGATAACAAGCTTTCTGCTGGTCTGCGCGCTTCTTGTGCTGAGCGCCCTGCCCGTCTTTGCATCGCATCCGACTCTCACGATAGACGCGGAAGCGCTAGAGAAGCTCTCTTCGGCGAAGGGACCGCTCCGCTTGGAGTGGGGCCTCTACAGGAACACCTGAGGGGAGAGGCCTTCCGCTCTCGTCGTGAGCGGTGAACCCCTGGACCCGGTTGAACTTGTCTCTTTGACAGATGAATCGGGTCAGGTCACGATACAGGTGCCTGTGGAGATGAAGTTTGCCGACGACAAGATACATGTGGAGTTCATCACATATCGTGGAAAGGGTGTCTTCATCTGCAGGTCGGCGATATACGATGAAAACTGACGGATAGAGCGTGGGAGCCGCGCTCGCCCTAGGTCAGACAGGCAAAGAGAATGGCCGTCCCCCCTTTCGGCAGATCAGGAACGGGACGGCCTTTGTGTTTCCTGCATATTGATGTACCATATCGTGGGACGGTTCGAGCAAAGGAGCGGATTCTATGTTTTCGTGCATAATATTTGATTTTGATATGACCCTTGCCGACAGTAGCTACGCTATAACGGACTCCATGAACATGCTCGCGGAGAAGGAGGGGCTTCCCAAAGTCACGAGAGAGGATCTGCTCTCCGTGATAGGCATCCCTATTCGAGAATCGTGGATAAAGATCTGGGGTCGATTCGAAGAGCGATGGCTGGAGGATTTCAGGGCATCGTTCTCCGAGCGGGAGTACGCCGGGATTGTGCCCTACCCCGGCGCCAGGCCGGTTCTGGAGTCGCTCTCTGCCCGCCGCATCCCTCTGGGAGTCGCGTCCAACCGGCAGAGGCCCGCCGCGCCGCTTGAGGCCGTGGGGCTTGCTGGCTACTTCGCCACGATTGTGGGTATGGATGACGTGGAGAGGGGGAAGCCTGCCCCGGACATGCTGCTGAAGGGAATGGCCGACCTTGGCGGCATCCCCGAGACTTCGCTGTACGTCGGCGACACCATGGACGATATGAAGGCGGCCGGAGAGGCGGGTATACGTGCTGTGGGCCTGACCACGGGCTTCTTCTCCCCGGAGGCGCTCTACAGTGCGGGTGCCTGGAGGGTCTTCGACGCTGTGGAGAGGCTGCTGTCGGTGTTCGACGAGGAGAGCGGACTTGATGCGTAAAGGCCGGAACCTTCTGTCTGGCGAGCAGTCCCCCTATCTGCAGCTTCACGCGGATAACCCCATAGAATGGCATCCGTGGGGGGAGGGGGCATTTGAAAAAGCTAGGACGGAGGATAAGCCAATCTTCCTGTCGATAGGGTACTCGGCCTGCCACTGGTGTCGTGTCATGGAGAGGGAGTCGTTCTGCGACGAGGAAGTTGCCAATCTGGTGAATGACGCGTGCATACCAGTCAAGGTCGACAGGGAGGAGAGGCCGGATATAGACGGCGTTTTCATGGCAGTATGCCAGATGCTGAACGGCAACGGAGGCTGGCCGCTCAATGTCTTTCTGACCCCGGAGGGACTGCCCTTCTTCGCCGCTACGTATCTCCCGAAGAGGAGTGGCGGTGCCATACCTGGCATGGTCGACATAGTCCCGAGGGTGAAGTGGCTGTTCAAGACTCAGAGGACGCAGGTGGAGAGCTCCGCCAGGAGCGTCCGCGACTCGCTTCTGGCGGAGGAGGACTCCACGGGACAGGGCTCTCTTCCGGGGATCGGCGCTTTCAAAAAGACCTTCGACGAACTGTCAGCTTCGTTCGACAGAGAGTGGGGAGGCTTCTCGAAGGCACCGAAGTTCCCCATGTCCACATACCTGCTCTTTCTCATACGCTACTTCAGGAAGTTCGGGGTAAAGAGCGCCTGGTCGATGGTCGAGCGCACCATTGAACGGATATGGGAGGGAGGCATCCACGACCACCTGGCCGGGGGTATCGCTCGCTACTCGACCGACCGCAGATGGCTGCTGCCGCACTTCGAGAAGATGCTGAACGATCAGGCCCTCCTGCTCTACGTGCTGTCGGAGTGCGAGAGCGAGGCGGAAAAGCCTCTGTTCGAGGCCTTCGCGGATGACCTGGCCGGTTTTGTTATGCGAGAGATGACCTCCCCCGAGGGAGGGTTTTTCTCTGCCATAGGGGCCGAGAGCGAGGGGGAGGAGGGGAAGTACTACCTGTGGACGGAGGATGAGATACGTTCAGTCCTCGGCCCGGAGGAGGCGGGGGTATTCATCTGTGCCTACGGGGTCCGCAAGGGAGGCAACGCCAAGAACGAGCGAACGGGGCGTATCCTGGGGGACAATGTGCTTCATATCGCGGAGCCTCGCAGTAAGACTGCCTCGCGCTTTGCCATGTCCGCGGAGGAGTTGGAAGCCCTTCTCTCGTCGTGCCGCGCCAGGCTTCTGGCGGAGCGTCGGCTAAGAACTTCGCCCCTTGTGGACGACAAGGTGCTGACCGACTGGAACGGCCTGATGATAGCGGCTCTTGCCCGCGCCTCGAGCGTTTTCAAGAGGCCCGATTGGCTGAACGCTGCCGAGAAGGCGGCCCGCTTCATCGATCAAAGGCTCAGAAACCAGTCCGGCAGGCTTCTGCACCGGTACCGCGGCGGAAAGAGCGCAATTGAAGGTTTTCTGGACGACTACGCCTTCTTCGCCTGGGGCATGACGGAGCTTGCCGCCGCCACTGGGAAGAACTCCTATGCCGAGGCCGCGCTCAAGCTGCTTGACACGGCACAGAAGGACTTCGTGGATGAGAGGAGAGGGGGATTTTTCGCCTCCTCGGGGGAGGATCCCAGGCTTTTCTTGAGAAAGAAGGAGGCCTACGACGGTGCCACTCCATCCGGTAACTCAATAATAACGGACGTCTATGTCCGACTATCGGTTCTTACCGGGCGGAAGGAGCTCGCCGCATCCGCCAGGCGCACGGCAGTGGCATTCTCCGCCCGCGCAGGCAAGTACCCGCTGGGGCATACGTGGCTCCTCTCTTCGGTCATGACCCTGTGAACACGCATGGAATTGCGCCGCGGGTCTTGTGGACGCGGCGCGCATAGGATATAGTAGCCAGATAGGAGAGTCGTTCATCCGGAGGAGGGAGAGCCCATGCAGGAAGTAAAAAAAGTGATCACCGAGGTGGGTACCAACGAGTGGCAGGTGGTTGTCTTCTTTCTTGGGGATCAGACGTTTGCCATAAACGTTGACAAGACGCGTGAAATTCTTCGCTGGCCCGGGTGTCGGACGATACCCGAATCACATCCATCAATAATCGGAATCACCTCCGTCAGGGGAGAGGTTCTCCCCCTTCTTGACCTGAGGGTTCACCTTCGCATCGATCCGAAGTCAACGCTTGAGGCGAGCAAGGTCATGATCGCCGAGTTCAACGAGATCAAACTTGGATTTGTCGTGGATGCGGTGGAGAGGATCTACCGGATAAACTCGGAGGAGCTTGACTCCACCCTCACGGGGACCTTCCTCGGGGAGCATGTGTTGTACGTGATCAAGCGTGACGAGCGCAACGTCCTCCTGCTCGACTACGAGGCCATCGTTCAGATGGTCAACCCGGTGCTGTCGCAGCGCTATAACATCGACGTGGAGAAGACCTCGGAGATGACGGC
>Ga0172382_10003183_pt1 | contig 26289 bp, 24 predicted proteins | sample Leawel138RmetaG_FD_122245 | JGI IMG/M metagenome (GOLD analysis project Ga0172382, IMG submission 122245) | Leachate microbial communities from a municipal landfill in Southern Ontario, Canada - Leachate well 138R metaG | ecosystem: Engineered > Solid waste > Landfill > Unclassified | place...
CACATGCCCATAGTGTTGTTCGATCATTTTGACGGACGTGCCCATTTGCTGGGCGAGGATATACACGTCCACGCCAGCGGACAGCCGCAGCGTCGCATAGGTGTGGCGGAAGCAATAGGTCGTCCTCGGAATCCCGCTCGGTCCATCGCGTAGCTCGGTGTATTTCAGCAATTCCTCGACCGTATCCCGATAGAGCCATTTGGCAGGCTTGCCGTTGATGATCGTAAACACGGGATCGTCGGGCTTGGTGGCTTTGGACAACTCCCGCACCCGATCCAGATAGGTGTTCACACTGGTGGGGGCGATCAGCTTGCGCTCTTTGCCCTTGCCGCGCACATAGATGACCAGAATCTCCCGACCATCTTTGTCCTTGGCCGTTGTGATGTCCCGCCAGCGCAGATTCTTCGCTTCGGGCGGGCGCATCCCTGTGTTGCACATAATCAGAATGAAATTGTAGCAAATCTGCCGATACCAGACGCCCTGCGGCGTGGTCGCTTCCTTCATCCATTTGCGGCCTTTGGTGTGCAGCTTGCGGTATTCCTCCAGCGTGAACTCGTCGCGGCGGTTGGATTTCAGCTTCGGCATGCCCTCGAAGCGATGATGCGCGGGCACATATCGCTTGCCGATGGCATAATTCATGATGGCGGCGAAAATGCTCATTTCGATGCGGATGGTGGAATCGCTGATGATGCTGTTCCGGCGTCCCGTGCCGTTCTCGCGCCGCCATAGCGGATATTCCGACCAGCGATCCTGTGTAATCAGATGCACCTGCGTGGTGCCCACATAGGCGTTCAGCGGTCCTTCAACCTTGCTTTTGACGTTTCTGGCGCGCGCCTGACTGACTTCGCCCGCGTTGGCGCGGCGTTGCTGTGCCTGGATGTATTCCTCCGCAACTTGAGAGAAGGGGCGATTGAATACGGGAACATCGTGCTTCACCCGAAAACGGATATCGGCATCCTCGTCCATGGCGCGGTCACGCGCCGTCTGACGGTCTGCCGTGCGCAGCGAGATCGTCTTGTAGCGGTCTTCGTTCTGGATTCTGATCCGGCAGTAATAATTGTCGTGTCCGACATCACCGCGTCGGAAGATGATAAGGCCGGGCTTGATCTGCTCTTTGTCGAGGATGAAGCTCATTTCTACGTTTCCCACTGTGCAGAAACCGTGCAGATTGTCGGCGTAAGTAGTTGATTTGCCGTACCTGTGTAGGTTCTGTGTGGGTTATTGTAGCAAAAAATGTTGTTTTGTTATAGTAGTTTGTTATGATCCCTTCACCCGCTCCAGCTCTCTCTTCCCACAATATCCCGAAAATGCTACAAAACCCTCGGAAATCCTAGGGTTTTCGCACCGCATTTGTCCCGCCAGCGCCCGCCTATTCCCGCCGCATCTCGCGAATCTGGGGGCCATTTTGGGGGCCATGTGGGTTTCGCTCAATTCGAGTGGCCCCCAGGCGGGGGCCACTTGGGATGGAAGGGATTGAAATCGTGGCATTAACCGATGTTGCCGTCCGCAATGCTAAGCCGGGGCCTAAGCCCTACAAGATGGGCGATTCCCACGGCCTGTTCCTGCTGGTCCAGCCAACCGGCGGAAAACTCTGGCGATTCAAGTACCGGGTCGATGGCCGCGAAAAGAAGTTGGCGATTGGTCCTTACCCGGAGATCGGCCTTGGTGAGGCACGTAGACGGCGCGACGAAGCCCGCGAGGCAATGGTGGCCGGCAAGGATCCGGCACGGGAGAAGCAACGCGATAAGGTCCGCGCGAAGGTGGAGGCCGAAAACACCTTCGCCGCTATTACCGCAGAGTTCTGCGAGAAGCGAAAGCGCGATGGGCAGCGCGCATGGGCACCCGCCACCGCCAAGCGTTGCGAGTACCTTCTGTCGATCTTGTGCGGATCAATCGGCAAGATGCCGATCGCCGAAATCGAACCTGCCGATGTGCTGGTCGCCGTTCGCCGGATCGAAAGCAAAGGCAAGCTAGAAAGCTCACGCCGAACACTCCAACTTGCAGGGTCTGTGTTCCGCTATGCGGTCGCCACGGCACGCCTCAAGTCCGACCCTACGCGCGACCTCAAGGGGGCGCTGACAAGCCCGACCGTTACCCACTACGGGGCAGTCATTGATCCCGCCCGGGTGGGCGAACTGCTCCGGTCAATCGATGGCTACGAGGGGCAACCGATCACCAAATTCGCAATGCAACTCGCCCCTCATGTGTTTGTCCGCCCGGGCGAACTACGGCACGCAGAATGGTCGGAAATCGATCTGGAAGGGGCACTGTGGACGATCCCGGCAGGGAAGACCAAGATGCGCAAGGAACATGTCGTTCCACTCTCGCGCCAGGCCATTGCGATCCTCAAGGACGTGCAGCCGCTGACCGGACCGAGCGGCTATGTCTTCCCCTCCGTGCGCACCCGACGCCGCCCAATGAGCGACAACACGATCAACGCGGGCCTGCGCCGCCTCGGCTACGCCACCGACGAAATGACCGCCCACGGCTTCCGCGCGATGGCATCCACACTGCTCAACGAAAGCGGCAAATGGAACCCCGACGCCATTGAGCGCGCACTCGCCCATGGCGACACCGACAAAGTCCGCGCCGCGTACCATCGCGGCGCCCATTGGAAGGAGCGCGTAGCCATGGCGCAATGGTGGAGTGACTACCTGGACGATCAGCGAAGAGGTGCAAAAGCTGCCTGATGGGCCATCGCTAAGATTGGCGGCGGACAACAGCCGCGCAAATCGTGACCTGTGCACACTTCATCAGGATAGGTCATTATTATTGTTACATATATTCTCTCAGTAGGCGAGATTGCAAATCGCGATTTGCAGGTAAATCAGTTTGACACCAGCCCGAAATTTCCCGTTTTCCTCATTTCTGCCAATAACTTGCACCTGGCAGTCCACTGCGTACGGTGTGCTTGCAATCCAGCCGCTGAACCGGCTTCGACTCTTCACCAGAACTGTGCTCGAAGAGATGAAACTTCGTTCCAGTGGAGCTCCAGCCAAACGGCACATGAGGGAGCCACTTTCGCTAACATCCTTGCCGTTCAGTACCCGATCCGGACTTCCCGAAACCTTCCGTTCGTCAAGGTTGCCTGAGTTTAGTCAGAGCCCATTCGACGAACGTGCGGACCTCGTTGTGCCCGTGTGTAATTCCGACCCGCTCCTCGTTGGCGAGAGTGCGAGCGATGGCCAGGAGAATGGTAGTGAACGCGATTGGCGGAAGAATTTCCGGATCGATCGCCGACTGACTGGAAATGCGCGTCAGCGCCCGGGTCTGGATATCGCGGGCTTCGTCCGTGATGCCGGCGAGCACCTCGCCAATGTTCTTGCGATGGTTTGCCAAGGCAAGGAATTCCACGCCAAGCGCCGACTGCGCCCAACCCGACTGAAACTGCCAAACCGCTCCGAGTGGATCTTCTGCCGTCAGGACATGCTCGAATTCGAAGAGCTGGCGCTCCGTCATTCGCTTGTGGAGGGAAATGAAGAGATCGTCGGTGGTGGGATAGTAGTAGTGGACCGTCGCGCCGTTGATGCCGAGTTCCTGGGCCAAGGGCCGCGAGGTCATGGACGCGATCAAGGACTGCTCCCGCAGGGGCGGAATCATTCTCGACTGCTTTGCCGGTTCCGGGACCGTGATCATCGCGGCAGAGAACACCGGCAGGCGTGCTGCCGCCATGGAGCTCGATCCCCATTACGTCGATACGGCGATTCGGCACTGGCAGGCTGCCACTGGCGGGCAAGCCATCCTCGGCGATGACGGTCGTGCCTTCAACCAGGTCGAGCGGGAGGGGCGCTGACCATGGGCAGGCGCAAGGATGGCACCAGCAAGGCGGGGCGGGCCCACCAGCCCCGGCGTCCGCACAATGCCATGACCAGCCACTTCCGCTCGATCGGGGAACTGGCACTGGCGGTCGGTGCGGAACCGCGCCGTGCAATCATTCGCGGCGAGGAGGTCACCATGAGCCAGGCCAGGCGGCTGTTGCTGCTGATCGTGGAGAACGCGATTGCCGGAAGTGCCGTGGACCTGAAGTTCCTGATCCGGACCATGGTCGAGCACCCGGACATCGCTGGCAGTTCGCGGGAACAATGCCCTCTGGGTACTCGAGCAGTTCGACGCAGAACGGGCCAGCCGGGATGCCGATACCGTGATCTACAATCGCATACCTATCGAATTACGCCGGGTCGTGGTCGCGCTCGACCCGTCAGGCACGAAGGGTGAAGGCCAAGGCGATGCGATCGGCATCGGGCATCGCATCAAGCAAGGCTTCGGCTTCCTGACTGTCGTGGACCTGACCGCCGGTCAGGCGCAGGGCGACGGGACGACCATCAGCGTCAACGAGGGCATGGATCTTGCTCGTGAGGCCGCCTCGGGAACGTCCCATGCCGCGATCATCGGATCCCCCTTTTTGCCCGTCGCACCGTGCTGGTGGACGCGGACACAGGTGGAGTCGATCATCACATTCTCGCCTTCGAAAGCGGCGGAAACCGCAGCCAGGAGCCGGTCCCATACCCCGGCTTTGCGCCAGCGAACGAACCGGTTGTAGCAGGTCGTCGAGGGGCCGTAGCGCTCTGGTATCTCTACCCATGGTGAGCCGGTCCGGAAACGCCAGAGAATACCGTTCAGCACGCGCCGGTCATCGACGCGGGGAACACCTCGCGGTTTGTTCAGCAGCAGCGGCTCGATGATCGACCATTCACCATCCGTCAGTTCGTATCGCCGCCGCGCCATCCAGCCTCCATCGCTATGGAGAGCCTGAATCACGCAAGCCGCCAAACCTCAAGCCGGTTTATGAGTTTACGACCTAGTGACTTCATTTACCCGCAGAGGCTGCGTATCATCCTGCGCTATCATCTACCCGCAGTTTTCAAGAAGGTCCGGGTTATGTTGGCAATTCGAGGCCATCTCGTGCGAGCACCCTCGCCTGTTCCTTTACGAACCGAGCAACGACTTGGTCCGTGGTCTGATCTGGCCGGACATTCGCCGCGTAAATTCGGGGGGCAATGAAGGCGGCCGTCAGCATTATGGAGCAATAGACCTCGGCATCGACCTCCTGCTCTGGCAATTCGGTATCAAATCGCTTCTGCATGCCCGCCACCAAGGTATCCCAGGCAGGATAGCTATCCCTGATGTCTTTCCCAGCAACGAATTCGTCGATCCAAAGCTTTATCAGTTCAGGATTTTCTAGCACGAACCGGTATATCCCTGCTGGCCGCTCGTGCATGGGCCATTCGGGATCCATGCCGCGAGCTAGTTGCTCGGCCGCCCAGGCCTTGACCCCTTCGAGCAACTCTTCGCGGCTCTTGAAATGATAGTAGACGGTGCCCCGGCTGACTTTCAAGGCGCGAGCCACGGCAACGATCGATAGAGCGTCGGCGCCCTTTTCGGAAATGAGGCGGACAGCCATTTCGATCATGTCGCGGTGCGTCTGATCGAAGGCCTTGTTGCGCCGGGCTTCCACATCGGTTCCTGTCACTGCCATCAATTGCCCCTCAAATGGCCGGATGGGGAGAGATCGATACCCTTACGCGACCGGAAGTGCAGGCTCATCTTCCTTGCCGATATAAGCAAGCCTCGCGGATCGCTCCCATACGTTTCTCGATTGCCGGCCAGGCATCGCGGTGGGTGATGATATAGTCGGCATTCCGTTCGATGCCATCCACAACCATGGCCCCCACATGCTCTGGCGTAACCTCGCCCTCAGGCATCTTGTGCGCCGCCTGCGGCACTCCTCCCTTGATACGAACCGTGTTCTCGCCAAGCCCGGTACCGACGAGACCCGGACAGAGCACGGAAACACCGACCCCGTGCGGAGCCAGTTCCAGTCGAGCAGCTTCACTGATCGCAACTACGCCGTACTTGGTCATGGTATAGGCGCCAACACCTGGAGCCGGCACTGAAAGCCCCGCGAGCGATGCCGTGTTGACGATATGCCCCACCCCGCGCTCGCGCATCGAGGCCGCAAAAGCCGAAACTCCAAGCATCACACCCACTAGGTTGATATCCAGAATCAAGTCGAAGGATTCCGGCTGCATGTCGGCCAGCATCTGGCCATCGGGCGCGATACCGGCATTGTTAATGAGCACGCCGACCGGACCGAACGCGGCCTCCGCCTCTTCCTTGGCCTGTATCCAGCGATGGCGATCCCGGACATCGAGCGAGATGCCCCTGAAGTTACCTCCGCGTTCGGCAAGCACCTTTTGCAAGAGATCAGACTGGATATCGCAAAGCGTGACGTTGAGACCGCGTGCTGCCAATGCATCGGCAATGGCCAGACCTAGACCGCTGGCGCCGCCGGTCACGAATGCATGCGTGGCTTCAGACAGGTCCATTCTTCCACTTCTCCCCCGAGATCAGGCCAACAGGCATGCGATGCACTGAGGCACGCCAAGCCTCAGGCAACAGCCGTTGCCGAGCATCAAGATGATACGCATTACCGGACGACTGGCAAGTTTTTGTACAGATCCGTACAAATTCCATTGCGCGCGGCATCTGGCGAGCTTATCCTCGCTCCAGACAATCGCTTCGGATTGCTGGCCCTTGGCCGCTCCGAGAGTATGGTGGAGAGAGCCATGAACGCGGAAACAAACGCCGAATTTCGGCCACCTTTGGACCAGACCCGCTGGCTGGGTACCGATCCGATTCCAGCCAAGGCCTACTACGATCCCGATCATTACGAGTTGGAGCGCAAGGCAATCTTCATGCGCACCTGGCTCCAGATCGGCCATGTCTGCGAGCTGCCCGAAGCCGGCAGTTTCATTCGCCGCGAGCTTGAATTCGCGGAGGCCTCACTCCTGATCGTAAGGGGCAAGGACGGCATCATTCGCGCCTTCCACAACGTCTGCACCCATCGCGCGACCCAGCTGGTCAGCGAAACCGAAGGGCGCACCAATGCCTTCATCTGCCCCTACCACATGTGGAACTTTGGTCTGGATGGGCAGCTGCGATCGGCACCGGACTTCGAAAACTTCTTCACCACGAAGGAAGATTGCGCGCTCAAGCAGGTTCCGGTCGACACTTGCGGCGGACTGATTTTCATCAACCTTGATCGTGGCTGCACCCAGCCGCTCAGGGAATTCCTCGGCGAACACATCGTAGACCGGCTCGAGCAGGCGCCCGTCGCAAAGGCGACAGGGTTCAGCGAGTACGTCTACGATCTCGATGCAAACTGGAAAATGGATTACGACAACTTTCAGGAAAACTATCACCTGAAGTTCATCCACCCGCGGAGCGGCGCCCCCTCCTACACGACTGACAATCCGTTCGGTTATCCGGAACAGTTCACCTTTCACGGTCCGCACCGCACCCAGGTCTTCTGGTCGGGCATCAACATGGACATCGCGACACCCACGCAGGCACTGCTGTTCGCGGCGGGCGTGAGATACGCCATGGAAAAGGGCCTGATGCCCAATCCGACCAACCGGGAATATTACGCGCTGTTTCCGAACTTCTTCCTGCTGGGCTCTCCGACCCAGCATTTCAGCCACACCGTCTACCCGCTCTCGGCCCGCAAATCGCGCGGCGTCGTCCGGCTCTACTGGGTAGGCGAAGCACAATCGGCGAGCGAGCTGCTGGCGCGTGAGTATGGCTTTCTCGTCGCCCGCGACATCCATTCGGAAGATGTTGACGTGATCCGCGCCGGCCAGCGTGGCCTCAACAGCGGAGCTCTCGAACATATCCATTTCCAGGCGATGGAGGGCCTCTGCCGGCACCTGAACAAGGTATCAAACGAGATCGTCGAGGCTTACCGGGAAGCCACTGCCGCGAAGGGAGAACCGGCATGAGCGCGTCGCTGAGCTTGCCTGCCGGGTTCGAACGACTGGAACACTTTGTTGGCCAATGGCTGGCGGACACCACCGCCGAGCGCGCCCAAAGAAGGACGGACAGCACGCCAGAGGAGCGGCAGGCCTTTTTCGCTGCGGCCGCACCGATGCTCGAACAGGCGATGGCCTATCTGGATGCGAGGCCGCTTGCGGAACTGAACGATGAGGAAAAGCGGTTGCTGAAACTGATGTTCAGTCTCGCCCATGTCCAGATGGCAGTCGAAATCCACCGGGAAATGGAGCCGAGGCACGCCATGTTGCGCGAAGCCATGATCATCACGCACTCGGTTACCGACATAATCTGAACCAAACCAACTCGAAACACCGGGAAGAGACTCATGCAGCTTGACGGAAAAACTGCGCTCGTGACGGGCGGTGGCGGCGGCATCGGGGCCGGCATTGGCGCGGCGCTGGTGGAAAAGGGTGCGCGCGTCATCCTGGCGGACATCGACCTGGATCGCGCCCGCAAGGAGGCCGAAGCCCTGGGCGCATCGGCCAGCGCGCTGTGCATCGACGTCACCAGCGAACTAAGCTGGGCGAACGTCAGGACAGAAATCGAGGAGAAGATCGGCTCCGTCGATGTGCTGTGCAACAACGCCGGGATTACGGCCGGTCCGATGCCGCTGGAAGAGCTGCCGTCGGACCTTTTCGCGCGCATGCTGGCAATCAATGTTACGGGGGTGTTCTTCGGCATCAAGGCTTTCGTTCCGGGCATGAAAGCCCGCAAGTCTGGGCATATTGTCAACACCTCCTCGCTTAACGGACTACTCGCACACGGCCCCTCTGGGGGCTATTCGGCAAGCAAGTTCGCGGTGACGGGCATGACCGATGCCCTCAGGCAGGAACTCGCTCCATATGGCATCGGCGTTTCGACCCTCTATCCGGGACTCACGCGCAGCTACATGTCGCTTTCGGACAAGACGACGGCGATGCTGGCCAGTGCTCCGCAAGAGGTCCGGGGAATGCAGATGATGGACCCCATATGGCTGGGGCGGGCAGTTGCGCGCGCCATCGAAGGCAATGCCGAACACATCATCACCCACCCTTCGGTCAAGCCGGAGCTGGAAAGGCGCCAGAAGCTGTTGCTGGCAGCCTTCGGTGAACCGGCTCAGCCAGGCTACGTCGGGTAAGTCTGACCCTGGCAACGGCTGCCGAGCCAAAGGCATCAAGATACGATATCCGGGGAGAAGGCGGGAATGCCCAAGAACTATTCAAGCGAGGAACTGATCGAACGCGCGCAGCGTGAGACCGGGCTATCAACCTTCGACAGCGAGTCCTTCCGGGAAGGGCTCGACCTCTACATTACAGACTACAACGCCAACGAACGGTCGGACGAGTTCAACGAGCGCAATGCCGCCTATGTCGTGAAATCCTTGTCAGATCGGCTGCGGCTGGCCGACTATATCCGACAGCGCCCGGAAGTGCTGAACGAGAAGATCGAACGGCCGGTCTTCGTGCTCGGCATGCCGCGCACCGGGACCACTCTGCTGAACAACCTGCTTGCCGCCGATCCCCATCGCCGCTCTGCGCTGTCTTGGGAAATCGAGATGCCGGTGCCACCGCCAACCACCGCGACGCTGTTTTCCGACCCGCGCTGCCTGGCCATGCTGGATGCTGAGCGCAAGATGCTCGAAGCCAATCCTGATATGGGAAAATACTATCGCTTTTCAGCGGTCTACCCCAACGAATGCGTGTTCATAATGATGCACGATTTCAAGGGTCTGCTGTGGGAAGGGCGCGGCAAATTGCCGAACTATCGCGACTGGCTGTTCTCCGACGCCAGCAATATGGCGACTGCTTATGCGTACCACAGGAAGTTCCTGCAGGTACACCAGGCCGATGCCCCCGGCATCTGGAACCTGAAGCTGCCATCGCACTCACTGTGGATCGAGACACTGCTGCAGTTCTATCCGGACGCCCGCCTGATCTGGATTCACCGCGATCCGCTCACTGCGACGGGCTCTTACTGCAGCCTTATGCGGCTGTCGGCAAACAATGCTGTGGGCCATGCGGATCCCGAATGGATAGGCGAAAACATGCCGTGGCAGATCGTTCAGCACGCCGAACGCGCAATGGATGCACGTGCACGGATCGGTCACGATCGCATCATCGACGTCCAGTATGCCGACCTGATGCGCGATCCGATTCCGGCACTCAGGAAGCTTTACGAACAGCTTGGCGACGCCTGGCTACCTGAAACCGAGGCAGGCATTCAAACCTGGATGAATGCCAATCCTCAGGGAAAATTTGGACGCCACGAATACAAGCTGGCCGAATTCGGCCTAACCGCGGAGGACATGCGCGAACGCTTTGCCAGGTACCTTGCTGAATACGACGTCGAGCCCGAAGGCTGATCAAGCCGTGCCGGGTCGAGACGGAAGCCGTTTCGGCGTCCCGCCATGACCCTATCCCGGTAAATGTGTCCGTTTGGAATGAGAGATTTCTGGCAGAATCGAAGCTGATGGAAGCTGATGGAAGCTGGAGGTTTTGCATGAAGAAGTCGAAGTTGACTGGCGAGCAGATCGCCCATGCCTTGCGCCAAGTGGACCTGGGCGTGACGGTTGCCGAGGTGTGCCGGAAGATGGGTATATCCGAAGCGACGTTCTACCGTTGGAAGCAGCTCTACGGCGGCATGGGGCCATCCGAGTTGCGCAAGATGCGACAGCTCGAAGCGGAGAACCAGAAGCTCAAACGCCTGGTGGCCGATCTCAGGAACGAGTCGCCGACATCCATCATGCCGGATAATGCATTCGTAGAGTCGTTCAACGGGCGCCTTCGGGACGAGTGCCTGAATGCCCATTGGTTCTTATCATTGGACGACGCCCGGGCCAAGATCGAGGCTTGGCGATGGGACTTCAACGAGAACCGCCCTCACACATCACTGGAGTTCATGACGCCTGCCGAATTTGCTTCATCGGCTAGGGTAAACCCCCGGCCGATGAAGAGCCAGGGCCTTCATTCTGACCGGCTACAAATCTGGGACAAGGCCACAGACCACTGCTCGCTGCGCCCACCTCGCAGTCGAGCCGGCCATAATTACGGCGGACTCGATCATCGATGTTCTGGATCGGGCGTTGGCCGCATAAGAAGCCTTTTGGCGCCATAGCTTCAGGGGACATGAGGAAACCAGAGATATTGCAGCCCCATCTGCATGAAAAATATAAATATATTATATAGAAGAACTTTTAGTTTACCCTGCTGATAAATTTTCAGGATGATCTTGCAGAATCAGCCTCCAATTCACAGCTGTTTGTCAATCTCCAAAACATGTTTCAGCTTCGCCATGGCCTCTCGCGCCTGGTCCAGCGCGGAGACGCCCGCCTGCGAGCGGCTGAGGCTCGGACATTCGATTCCCAGCGGCACGTCGCCAGGCGCGGCGCGCAGCAGGTCCGCCAGCGGGAACTGGCCATCGCCGGGATAGAGCCGTTCGCACACCGCCTCGGTTTGGGCAATTTCAGGCGGCTGCGGCACGGGGCCGTCGCAGAGCTGGACATAGCGGATCGCGCCCGGCGGCAGGGCGGCGATGTCAGCCACCGTCCCCCCGGCCCGAAACAGGTGATGCGGATCGAGGCACAGGCCGACATCTGCGCCCGAAGCGCGGATCAGGTCATGCGCCTCGGCCAGCGTCTGGCTCTGCCCACCGCAGACCGGTTCGAGGTTGGTCGCCAGCCCGAAGGCCGCCGCAGCCTCGGCAAAGGCGGCGAGGATCTCCGCTGCCTCGCCCCGGTCGGCATTGCTGTAATTGATCACCAGCACCGCCTTCCCGCCCAGCCGCGCGCCCATCTCCAGCAACGGCTTCGCAGCGCCGACCCCCGCCATCGAATGGAGGTCGAACACTTCGAGCCCGATCACCGCGATGCCAGTGTCGGCGATGATCGCCGCGCACTCCCGCTCAATGGCCGGGGTCAGCAGCGGCGAGGGGAACAGCGCGGGCGGGATGATCCACAGGCTGCAGGCATCGAAGCCCGCTTCCGCCGCCGCCCGGATAGCAACCGGTGGCGGCGTGTCGGTCAGCGTCAGGCTGTCGAGCGAGAGCAGTCGGCTCACATCTTCACCTTGTAGGGGAAGTATTGCGGCGGCGAGGCCCCGGTGGTGTCGCGCACCGAGGGCGGATAGCGGCCTTCCCCGTCGGTGATGCCATAGGCCTTGCCGACTTCCGCGCCGATCACGGTCTTGCCGTTGAATTTCGCGACCATTTCGGAATCGTTGAACATGGCCCAGGCGACGTGGCCGGTATAGCCCGCCGATTCCAGCGTGCCTTCAAGGTGGGCCTTGAGGTCGGGCATCTGCTCCATCATGCCCAGCAGGCGCTCGGTGGTGAGCGAGCCCATCCACACCGAAGCGCAGGCAACGTTCGCTCCGGCATCGGCAAAGTCCACGCCCATGTCGAAGGCCATCTTGTCCACCGCCGCCTTGTGCGCGCCATAGGATGGCCCCATGCAATAGTGCATCGAGCCGGGCGAGGAAGTGAACAGCACCAGCCCCTTGTCCTGTTTCACCATGTGCGGGGCGGCATACCAGCTCATCACGAAGCCGCTGCGCGCGCCGACGTCGATCATCTTGGCGACATCAAGCGACTTTTCCCAGAACTGGCCCGGCGCGTTCATCACGTTGCCCTGCCAGCAGGCATTGTTGATCAGGATGTCGATGCGGCCTTGCTCTGCGATCACGCGTTCGACCAGCGCCTTGACCTGTTCATCCTCGGCATGGTCGCATTTGACCGCGATACCCCGGCCGCCGGCCTCGGTCACTTCGCGTGCGGTGGCGTGGATCGTGCCGGGGACTTCGGCGTCGCCGTCGTTCTCCGAACGGCCCGTGACATAGACCGTGCAGCCGTGGCTGCCCAGCGCCACGGCAATGCCGCGCCCTGCCCCGCGGCTGGCTCCGGTCACGATGGCGACAACGGGTTGCTGCAACATTCCGGATTCACCCTTAGTCAGTTCGTCTTTCTGTTAGCGGGCAACACGGTCCAGTTCAAGGCATTGACCGCACCAGCACAGAACGCTAACAAATAGACGAACACCCGCAACAATGGGGGGAGGAGATGGCATGACCGAGGCAGTTCCCGACTTCTTCAGCGACCCGGAAGTCATCCAGAACCCGAAGGCCTATTTTGACGGGATGCGCGCCCTGTGTCCGGTCATGCGCGAGGACTATCACAATTCGCTGATGGTCACTGGCTATGACGCGGTCATGGAGGTGATGAACCGTCGCGACGACGTGTTCTCCGCTGCGATGAACGTTCTTGGCCCGATCCAGGGGTTGCCTTTCGAAGTTAGGGGAGACGACATCCGCGCCGATCTGGACGCTCACCGGCACGAAATGGCCTGGTCCGACCACCTTACATGTTTCGATGGCGAGAAACATGCGGTCAACCGTCAGCTGATGACCGACCTACTGACCTACAAGCGATTGAAGTCGAACGAAGCCTATCTCTACACGCTGGTCGATAGCCTGCTTAACGACCTGCTGCCGAAGGGCGCATGCAACGCGGCAACCGAATATGCCCATGCCGCGGCCACTTTCGCGATCTCCGATCTGATGGGAATCCCCGCCAGCGAACGCTGGGAACTGGTTGAAATGCTGGGCGTTCCACCCAGCCAGGTCGAGGGCGAGGCAACGCACCGGGTCGGCTCGGACCCGCTCGTTTTCCTCAAGGAACGCTTTGACGGCTACCTGCGCGAACGACTGGAGAGCCCGCGTGCCGACCTGATGACCGAACTGCTCAAGTCGCGCTATCGTGACGGCTCCTCGCCCAGCTTCGAGATGTTCTCGCTCCTGGCGCGGTTCCTGTTCGGTGCGGGGCAGGATACCACGTCCCGCCTGGTCGCAATCGCCATCCGCATCCTGGGCGACGACCTTGCCTTGCAGGAGCGCCTGCGTGCCGAGCCGGGCCGCATTGCCGACTTCATCGAGGAAGTGCTGCGCTTCGAAGCGCCGGTCAAGGTGAGCTACCGTCTGGCGGTCGAGGATACGCAGGTCGCGGGCGTCGATGTCCCCGCCGGAACGGTGCTGACCATCGGCCTGATGGCGGCCAGCAACGATCCAGCTCATTTCCCTGATCCGAACCGGGTCGATATCGACCGGGCGAACAAGCGCGACCATCTGGGCTTCAGCAAGGGACACCACGGCTGCCTTGGTGCGCCGCTGGCACGCATGGAGTCGCGCGTGATGCTTGATCGGCTGCTGGCGCGCACAAGCCAGTTCCGGATTTCGGAGGCTCATCACGGCCCGTCGGGCGCGCGCCGATACGCTTACGAGCCGACCTATACCTTCCGCAGCCTGTCGGATCTGCACATCGAATACGACCTCGCCTGAGCGGGGCCCACATTGGGAGATACGAAATGGAACCTGGAGAATTCCGCGAGATCGCGCGCGGCCTCTATCTCGAAGGGCTGACCGTCGATCACCAGCGCGAAGTCGTCTGGTACAGCGACGTCATCGCAGGCGGCATGCATGGGGTGACTTTCGACGGCACGAAAGTCGGTTCGTTCAACGAGGAGCGGATGTGGACCGGCGGCGCGCTGATGAACGAGGATGGTTCGGTCCTGTCCACCGGCCAGTTCGGCATCATGTGGAACAACCCCGAAACCGGCAAGTCCGGCTGGCTGCTGCGCGAGCTGGAGGGCGAGCCGATCAACGGCATCAACGAGATGTGGCCCGACGGCACCGGCGGCATCTACTTCGGCACCAACGACATCGCCTCGATCATCGAGGGCAAGGATACCCACCCCACCCGGCTCTACCGCCTGACCGTCGATGGCGAGGCGATCCGCCTGGCCGACGACATCCGCTTCACCAACGGCCTTGCCTTCGATCCCGACCGTAAGCGGCTCTATTGCAATTCGACCTTCGAATGCGCCTGGGCGTTCGACGTGGCCGACGACCTGACGCTGTCGAACAAGCGCCTGCTGCTCGACAAGGAGGATGTCGACGGCATGTCGCTCGACGCCCGGGGCAATGTCTGGATCACCGGCTTCCGCTCGAACTACCTCACCCGCATCGCGCCCGATGGCAGCGAACTGCCCCGCATCCAGACGCCGCCGGGATCGATCACCCAGGTCCGCTTCGGCGGGGCGGACGGCTGTGACTATTTCATCAATACGGTGCCCGCCGATGGTGGCGACACGCTGAAGGAAGGGGGCGCCATCACCCAGGCCAATTCGGTGCTCTATCGCGGGCGTTCCGAGGTGCCGGGCGTGCGCATCCCGCCTGCCCGCTTCCGGCTGGGCTGAGGCGCGCAGATGGCTGTAAGGGATATTCAAGACCTGCCGCTGGCGCAGATCGTCTCGCTTGAAGGGCGCGGCGCGGTCGTGACCGGCGGAGCGACAGGCCTCGGCAAGGCCAGTGTCCGCCGCCTTGCGGAGGCCGGGGCGAGCGTCGTCATCGCCGATATCGATCTCGATCTGGGCGAGATCACGGCGCAGGAACTCTCTCGGGCCACGGGCCGGACGATTCTCGCCATGCGCTGCGATGCCGCCGATTCCGGCTCGATCGCCGCAGTTGCGGATTTCGCTGTCGAACAGTTCGGCGGCATCGGCATCTGGGTCAACAATGCCGCGCTCTATCCCAGCGTGCCGATCTTCGACCTGAGCGAAGCCGAATGGGACCAGGTCATGGCAGTGAACCTGCGCGGCGTCTTCGTCGGCGCACGCGAGGCGGCACGGCACATGATCGACGCAGGCAAGGGCGGGGTAATTATCAATGTCGCTTCCCAGGCCGGTTTCCGGGGCGTGGCACCCGGCCTTTCCGCCTATGTGGCCTCGAAGCACGGGGTCAGGGGCCTGACCAGACAGATGGCGCTCGAACTGGCACCCCACGACATCCGCGTCATGGGTGTCGCACCCAGCCATGCCCGCACCGAGAAGACCGAAGCCGCCATCGCGGCCATGCCCGAACTGCTCGAACAAATCCCGGCGCTCTCCACCAGCAAGCTCGGCCGGGTGGGCGTGCCGGACGATGTCGGCAGGGTCGTGCTGTTCCTGGCTTCGGACCTGTCCCTGTTCATGTCCGGGAGCACACTGAAGGTCGATGCCGCGGAGATGGCCTGAAACTCGCTTGAGGCTTGCGCGCGCTTGCGCTAACACAAAGACGAGCAACCCGGCTCTTGCCCGGCGGCTCACAGATATAATGGGAGGGAAAATCATGCGGCCATTGTGGACTTCATCCGTAGCGGCCCTGATCCTGGCAGGATCGGGAACTCCGGCCTTCGCCCAGGAAACACGGGCCTCGAACGACAGCGGCGAGATCGTCGTCACCGCCCAGCGCCGCGAGGAAAAGTCGGTCGACGTGCCGATCACGATCACATCGCTGAGTGCCGAGCAGCTTTCGACCGCGAATGTCCAGCAGCTCACAGACATCGGCCGCGTCACGCCGGGCCTGCGCTTCGACTTCTCCAGCAATTTCGTCCAGCCCAACATCCGCGGCGTCGGCTCGGCGGTCGTCTCCTCGGGCAGCTCGGGCAACGTCGGCATCTATGTCGATGCTTCTATGTCGCCAACCCGCTGGGTTCGGCCTTCCAGTTGCTCAACGTCCAGAACATCCAGGTACTCAAGGGCCCGCAGGGCACGCTGTTCGGTCGCAACACAACTGGCGGCGCGATACTGGTCCAGACGGCCGAGCCGAGCACCGAGGCCGCAGGGCAGGCCAGGCTTTCCTATGGGCGCTACAACGAGGTTCGCGGCCAGGCCTATGCCACCTTCGGGCTGTCCGACCGCGTGGCCATCGATGCGGAGGGGCTCTATTCCGGCGGCGATGGCTGGCAGCGCAACATCAGCAACGGGAAGCGCGTCGGCGACTACGAGAACTGGTCGGTTCGCCTTGGCCTGAAGGCCGACCTCACCGACGACATCTCGATCCTGTTGCGCTACCAGCACGATGACAACGACGATCCGCGTCCGCTGCTGCCCTCGGGCTATCGCGATTCTGCGTTCGGTTCGGGCGCGCCCTTCTTTGCCGCGCCGGGCGAGATTACCTACCGGAAGAACGAAGTGGCGCTGGGCTCGTTTCCGACCGACCGCGAATACTTCCGCGCGAAGGCCAACCTCTACCAGGCGACGATCCGCGCAGATCTCGGCTTCGCCAATCTGACGTCCTATACCCAGTATCGCAAGGAAGACGTCGATGCGGCCATCGACGGCGACTATTACGCCACCGAAATCTATCAGCTCGGCCTGCCGAACGACAACAAGACCTTCAGCCAGGAGCTGCTGCTGACCTCGAAGCCTGGCGGCAGGCTGCAATATACGGTCGGCTTGTTCTATTTCGAGAACACCGACACATACCGGGTCTATTTCGACTACTTCCCCGCTTTCGGCCTGACCGAGCGCAGCGATGTCTCGCGCTTCGGGTCAAGCACGACGACGCGGTCCTACGCGGCCTTCGCCGACTTCACTTACGAGCTTACCCCGCAGCTGTTCGTGACCGCAGGCGGTCGCTATGCACGCGACCAGATCGACGGTGCCTATTTCATCGCGCCGTTCGATTTCCCCAACCGCAATTTCATTAAGACCTTCAATCCGGCAGCCTACGAGGCGGCCCGACAGGAGCACTTCACCCCGCGCCTGGTTCTGCGCTACAAGCCGACGGACGACACCAGCATCTACGCATCCTACACCCGCGGCTACAAGGCGGCCCTGCTCGATGTCGGTGGCGGGTCGGGCAACTATGTCCGGCCGGAGAAGATCACTGCCTACGAGGTCGGCGCGAAGTACGATGGCGACCGTGTCTCGCTGGAGGGCTCGGCCTTCTATTACGACTACAAGGATCTGCAGGTCTCGCTTTACCGCTTCGGCCAGGCGCAGATCCTCAACGCGGCGAAGTCGGAGATCTATGGTCTCGACGCCCAGGTCCGGTTCGACGTCACCGACAGCTTCCAGGTTGCCGCCGGCGGGGCCTGGGTCCATGCCCGTTACAAGCGGTTCCAGGACGCGCCGGTTTACACCCCTTGCCTGACGACGCTATCGCCGACTGCGCCCGCCGGGTTCGAGAACTGCCTGACCGGCGGGATCTCCTTCCCGGTCGTGCCGGCGCAGCTGACCAATACGACGATGCAGCGCACCCCGGAATTCACCGGCAACTTGGCCATGACCTACAGGACGGAACTGGCTGGAGGCGAGCTCGTGCTGTCGGGCAACCTCTACTACAGTTCGTCGTTCTTCTTCGGGCCTTCGGGCATCCAGTTCCGGCAGGGCGGCTACGAAACCCTGTCGCTGCGCGCCCAGTGGACCGATCCATCGGACCGCTTCAGCCTGGCCTTCTGGGGCGACAACGTGACCAACAGCCGATACCTGACCCAGGTGCAGTACAACAACAATGGTGTCGGCGGGAACTGGAGCAAGCCGACCACCTTCGGTGTAGAGTTCGGCGCGAAGTTCTGACGCCGGCGCAGCATGGGAAACAGGAGGGCGGAACCGCGCCAGGTTCCGCCCTCTTCTCGTTTGCAGCAGGGGGCAATGCTCCCAAGATGGGATGCCTGAGACGGGGGAATCAGGCGAGCGCGCCCGGCTCCGGTTCGATCCGGTCGAGAAAACCCTCGATCATGGCGATCAGCGAGCCGTGGCCCATCGTTACGCCGATCGCGTGCTCGCGCGTCATGGCAAGGGCCACCCCGGTTGCCAGCAACGCCAGCCCGTCCGCGTCGAGCGCCACCGAGGTGCGCGAGCGCGCCACCGACCGCGCCACCGCCTCCGCCTGGATGCGGCGCGATTCCTCGATGAAATGAACCACTTCCTCGCGCAGCGCCTCGTTGCGATAGGCTAGCGCCATGAATTCGGACGTCACGCGCGAATCGGTGGTATGGATGCAGACATCCCAAAGCTCGCGCACCGGCATGTCGCGCTCGAGAGTGCCGCGCATCCGTTCAAGTTCGCGCTGGGCCATGCGCCGGAAGGTCTCGACGATAAGTTCGTCCATCGTCTGGAAATAGTAATAGACCAGCCGCTGCTTGACCCCGATCCGCTCCGCCACCCGGCGCGAGGTCAGCGCGCCATAGCCTTCCTCGAGCAGTGTCGCCTCGGCGGCATCGAGCATGGCATGCCAGTTCTCGGAACCCACCGGCCCCATCCTGCGTGTCGTCGAAGTGCGTGCCACTGCCCCTGGTCCCCTTGTCGGCATTTCGTGATCCTGGCGTCATGGTCGCAAAAGCCCTGTCCGGGCAAGCGACAAGGCGTTGTCTGCTGCTCAGGCGCGCGCCGGGCCCTGCAGGACTTGCGCCAGTTGTTCTCCTGCCAGCCTGCGCAACTCCGCGGTCTTGATCTTGGCCGATCCCGTCTGGTCAAGCTCGGCTTCCTTGAGGAACAGGATGTGGCGAGGCACCTTGAAGCTTGCCAGTTGCTCGCGCGCGAAGGCACGGATGGCTTCGGCATCCAGCACGATGCCGTCATGCGGGACGATGCACGACACCACGACCTCGCCCAGCGTCTCGTGCGGCACGCCGACCGTCTGGGCCAGCTTGATGCCGGGATACTGCATGAGCCGGGCATCGACCTCGACCGGCGAGACATTGGCCCCGCCGGTCTTGATGATGTCATTGAGCCGACCTTCCCAGTAGATCCGCCCATCGCGATCGACGTAGCCGCCGTCGCCAGTCGGAAGAAAACCCTCGTCATCCAGTGTCTCGTCGAGCGGGACGCCGAGGTAACCGAGCATCAGGGTGGCGCCCTTGACCGCCAGTTCGCCGCGCTCGCCCGTCGGCATGGTCACGCCGCTCAGCGGATCGACGACCTTGAAGGTCATGCCCGGCAGCGGAAAACCATGCGCGCCACGCAGGACTTCCTCCGGTGTGCCTGTTTCATAGGCCGAGCTCAGGGTGAAGGTCTCGGTATTGCCGTAGATGCGCGTTGGCTCCTGCCAGTCGCTCCTGACCGTGGGGTGATGGCGCAGCGGACTGTTCTCGCCAACGTGACGCAGCGAGGACAGGTCGACCTTATCCCAGTTCGCCGCGTCGGCAAGCTGCTGCCACTGGTGCGGCCAGCCCATCGGCATCGTCACCCGCTCCGCCTCGTAGAGCGCCAGTGTGGCTTCCGGCTGGAAATGGGACTGCATCACGAGGGTGGAACCGGAACCCAGCGCGCCGCCGATCGCCATGGCGAACTGCCCTGACCAGAAGAACCCGTTGAGCGTCAGCACGCGCTCACCATCGGCAATGCCGAAAATGCGCCGCATCCGCCACATCTGGATGCAGACCCCGCGATGGGCGCTGAGGATGCCCTTGGGCTTGCCGGTGGAGCCGGACGAGAACAGCAGCACGCCCGGATCGGCCGGGCTGTTGGCATCGGCCCGCGCGCGCACGATGGCATCGTCCACCGGCATGCCAAGGGCGAGAAAGTCCGGCCAGGCCTCGACCGCACCCTTGGTCGTCGCGGTATCCAGCGATACGACCCGGCGCAGGAACGGGTAGCGCCGCGAGTGGATCGCGCCGGGCGCGGCCCGCAGGATCTCCGGCTCCAGTTCGCAGAGGATGTCGACAACGTTCCTCTTCACCACCTGCGGCTCGACCAGTATGATCGAACAGCCCGAAGCCGTAATCATCTGGTCGAGCTCGTGCGATGTCGCGAAAGTGCTGAAGGCCGTGACCACTCCACCCGCCAGCGCCGCGCCGAAGGCAGTGGAGACAAACTCCGCCCGGTTGGTCATCAGGATGCCGACCCGTGAACCCTTGCCCGTGCCGCAGGCGATCAGCGCCCGCGCCACTTCCATCGCCCGCTGCCAGAGATCGTCGTAGGTCCAGCGCTCCATCACGCCGTCCGGGCGCGGCTGGGCGATGGCCTCGCGCGGGCCATGACGGGCAACCACCTCGCGCAGGAAGCCCGAAAGGGTCAGCGCTCCCAGCCCGGGCTCCTGCTCCAGCGGCAGACCCTGCACCAGCGAGACCGCCGGATCGGGGACATGGGCATAGCGTTCCTGCGGCATCGTGGCGGGACCAGGCCAGGAATGCGCGATCAGACCGGCAGTTCGACTTCGGCCTTGGCCGTGGCCAGCACGGCGCCGGTCTGGTTGGTCATCCGGACGCTGACCTGGACCAGGTTGCGACCCTCCTCATCGATCATCCTGTCGATCACCTCGCCGGTCATGATGGTGATGTCACCGATGAAGGCGGGGCCGCGATACTGCGCGTTGCAGTGGACCACCTGGCCCCATTCTCCCGCCCAGCCAGCAAGGTAGTCCAGCACCCAGGCGCCCATCGAGGCACCGTAGCCATATTCGCGCGGCATGCCGATATACTGCGCCCAGCGCTTGAACATGTGCCCGCGCGAGGGGCCGATATAGGCGCCGTCGGTCGCTTCCGGATTGATCTTCTCCAGCACCGGGTCCATTTCCCATCCGGCCATCGGCCCGACATAGCCCAGCGCCACCGGGTCGCAATCGCGGTTGCGGTGGGCCGCGCCCCAGATCGTCATCATGTAGGCGCGCCATTCGGTGGCGAAGCTGGCAATCGAATGGGGGCCGAATACGCGCACGGGCAGGACATCGCCCGCATTCACGTCCTTCCACCAGCGCTTGCCGTGGCCGAGCTCGTGCATGGCGTTGATGTATTCGAGCTTGCGGTTCTCGATGTCTTCCAACTCGTCGTCGGTCCAGGCGGGCGGCTCCTCGTCCCCGCTCATCGAGGCCATCTCGACCGCGAGTTCCGGGTCATACCGGATCGCGGTGGAACGCTGCTTGGCGAACAGGGTGCCGTCCTGCTTGTAGTAATTGTTGTCACCGCGCTGGAAGCAGGTGGGACCGGCGAACTTGGTTTCCTTGACTACGTAGTCGAAGGGGATCTTCTCATGGATGACCCGGTCGCCGGCGAACAGGCGCGGGCCATAGAACCACCATTCGTCGCCGCCGAAGATGAGGTGCGAATTGGGAATCGAGCCGATCCCGGCCGGGCAGGCACCGTGGCCTTCGCCCGCAGCAATGGTGAAGCTCTGCGGCGCGACCAGCCGCCCGAACCGGCCGACGGCGGCGTAATCGTGGTCGAAGTGCAGCAGGTTGGGATAATGCATCGCCTGGACCCAGCGGCGGAAGTCGTTGTTGTGCAGATCTTCCTTCAGGGTCCACGGCGTCAGCGGCTTCCCGATGTAGTTGTCGAGATCCGAACAATCGAGCGTCCTGTCTGCCATGGCCTGCTACCTTCTCCCTGAATGAGCGCGGCCCTCCGGAACCTGCCCCGGGACGCGCGGCTGCGTCCGGGCTCGCTGCCCGACCGCTTCGTTCGTCATATTGATAGCAGGCTGGTCCACTTGTCAAATGTCCAACGCACCCGATCACGACTTTGCCCGCCAAGCCAACGCTTGCGCGGTGATCGTCATGTTGTTAGCATTTGGTTTTGCAGTATCTGGGCAGGTGGCCACAAGAGCCCGGGGAACCAGAACGGAACGGGAGAAACGGCAATGCAATCCTGCCCTGGTGCAGACACCCTGATGGACATGGCCGTGGGCAGGACCGGCCTTGACGATTTCGGTGATCCGGCGCGCAACGCGGGCCTGGCCGTCCTGCTGGGGTCCATCGCCCAGGAGAGCTGGGGCGGCATGACCGAGGCAGCGCGGGTCCTGGCGATCGACTATCTCGTCCACCAGCTCGAATGTCGCCTGAGGGTCATGGCAGACCGCAAGGCCCATGCCGAGATCGCAGCCCAGGCCATCACTGCCCCGCTGATCGTGGTTGGGCCGCCGCGTTCGGGTTCCACCCTGCTTCACACCCTGCTCAGCCTCGACCCCGAAGCCATGGCGCCGGAGCACTGGATCTGCCGCGAACCTTCGCCGCCGCTGGCGCTGGGCGCACCGGATGCCGACCGCCTTGCGCGGGCCGAGCGGCGGATGATGGACCTCTTCGCCCTCATCCCCGACGTCTTCGTCACCCACCCCTATCTGATCGAGGAGGGATCGGGCGCCCTGGCCGAATGCGGCAGCGACATCATGAGCATGGCCTTCACCGCCCAGCAGCTATGGTGCTTCTGGGGCGGCGACAGCTATCGCGACTGGCTGCTGGAAGCCGATCACGGCGCAGCGGTGAACTTCCACCATGATTTCCTCCAGCACATGCAGTGGGGCATGGAAGGAAGGCGCTGGACGCTGAAAGGGTCCGACCACATGCTGTGGATGGGCGAACTGGCCGCGCGTTATCCCGATGCGAAGCTCGTCTGGAACCACCGCGACCTTTCGCAACAGCTGGCCTCGCTGGCCAGCGTCCAGTCGATCCTGCGCGGGTTGAACGGCCATCCGGTGACCCCGGACCAGCGGCGCGCCCAGGGACGCAAGGCGATCGACCTCCAGCATGCCGCCGTGACCAAGGCGATGAAGGCGCGCGATGACGCGGGCGAGAGCCAGTTCATCGACGTCTCCTACCACGATGTCATGGCCGATCCCGTCCGCGCCGTGGAGTCGATCCATGACCGGGCAGGGCTGGCGATGTCCGGGCGCCATGCCGATGCGATCCGCCAGTGGCAGGCCGACCATCCGCCGACCAAGCACGGTGCGCACAGGCATTCGCCGGAGGAGTTCGGCATGGACGGGGACGCGATAAACGACCTGTTCGCCGCCTATGTCGAACGGTTCGGCTACGGCTTCGGCATCCGCCCGGCGCTGACGGTGTGAAGTGGTGGCCAGTGACCTGAACGGCGGTCTGAACCCCGCCTTCGAGCACTTCCTGGCCGAGCGCCCGGCCGACCCGGCGATGCGCGATGCGGCAATCATGTGGGTGATGGACGCGGGCGGCAAGTTCGCCCTGCCCCGCTTCAGCATCGATGCCATCGGTGAGGACTGGGAGAACCCGGTGGTGACACTCAACTGCGTCTTCGCCGATGGCCGGACGCTCAAGATCTGGGAGCGGTTTCCCGCCCATGCGGACAATGGCGGGCCGGTGCTGGGGGCTGGCCCCATGCGCTTCGAATGTATCGAACCGTTCCGCCGGTGGACTTTCGATTTCCATGGCGAGGCGATGCTGTCGACCAGCGCCGAACAGATGGCGGGCGGGATCGGGACGCAAGTGGCCCCGCTTGCCTTCCACGTCGAGGCCGAGATGGCCGAGGCGCCCTGGGTGATGGGCGGCCTGACCGCCGAAGCGGCGCGCGCCATGCAGGCTTCCGGCAGCGCGCTGATGGGCGGGCACCGCTACGAACAGCTCTGCCGGGTGCGCGGCTGGCTGCGGTTCGACGGGCAGGACCATGCCATCGAAGGCACCGGCATGCGCGTGCGGCGGCGCGGCGTGCGCAACATGGCGGGATCGCCGGGCCATTGTCAGCACTCCGCCCTGTTCCCTGGCGGCAGGGCCTTCGGCGTCAACGTCTTCTGGCCCGACGCATCGGGCAAGAGCCCGTTCAACGAGGCCTTCGTCACGCTGGAGGACGGACAGCGGCTGGCGGCGACCGTGGTCGAGGCGCCGTGGATGCACCGGCTCGAACCGGCGGGCGACAATGCGCCGCTGGTGCTGGAAACGGCGGAAGGCCGCATCCGCATCGAGGCGCGGACCCTGCTCAAGACATTCGACCACCACTTCTTCGAGATGGCCGATACCTCTGTGCTTGAACAGGGCGTGGCGCGCTATCGCTGGGACGGCGAGGACAGCATCGGCCTGATCGAGCGGTGCACCCTGCGCGAACGGCTGGAAAGGTAAGCAGGCATGACCGAGACGAAACGGGTGGCGCTGGTAACCGGGGGCGGGGCGGGGATCGGCGCGGCGACCTGCGAACGGCTGGCGCACACCGGGCACGCCGTGGGCGTCCTTGGCCAGCGCCTCGCCAATGCCGAGGACGTCGCCGGGCGCATCCGGGCCGCGGGTGGCCGGGCGCTTGCGGTGCAGGCCGACGTGTCCGACCGGGCGGCCCTGGCACGCGCCATCGACACCCTGCGCGAAGCGTTCGGGCCGGTCACGATCCTCGTCAACAATGCCGGCGTGGAGGAGTTCACCCCCTTTGCCGAAATCACCGAGGCCGCCTGGGACCGGGTGATGGAGGTGAACCTCAAGGGTATCTACCACGCGGTCCAGCTTGTCCTGCCCGACATGATCGCGGCAGGCTGGGGCCGGATCGTCAACCTCACCGCGCTCGGCGCACAGATCGGCGCGGCGAACATGGTGCACTACACCGCATCGAAGGGCGCCGTCACCGCAATGACCCGTTCTCTGGCGGTGGAACTGGGCAGCAAGGGAATTACTGTCAACGCCGTTGCTCCCGGCTTCATCCTCACCCCGATGGCCCAGCGCGCGATCGACGGGAACCTGTTTCCGGTTCCTTGGCAGGACATCGTCGCGACCTATCCGGTGCCACGGGTGGGCGAGCCGGACGAAGCGGCTGCGGCCATCGCCTTCTTCGCTTCCGAAGATGCCGGCTACATCACCGCTCAGGTGCTGGGCGTGAACGGCGGCTGCGCGCCCTGACCGCGCGCTTTCAGGCCGGCGCTTCTTCTACCAGGACCTCATAGTCCCGCTTGAGGAAGCGCCATGCGCCGTCCTGCCGCACCAGGCTGTCACGATAGAGGCCTGCCAGCTTGAACACGCCACCGCCTTTCAGCGCGATGACTTCACGCGCCAGCGACCGGGTAGACGCCGTGTCGCCATCGACTTCGATCGACAGCACATTGCCGATGAAGGCCACCTTGTCGAAACCGGTCCACAGCGCATTCCACTGTTCGCGCAACTCCGCCGTTCCGGTGCACTGAAACAGGTGCGTGTTCCACTGCCCGTCCTGCGCCCAGCACGACAGGAACGTCTCGACATCGCCCCGGCAACTGGCATCGCCATAGGTGTCATAGAGTTCGCGGATCGCCATCCTGTCTTCCATCGGACCTGAAAACGGCATCGTGTCTCTCCCTTGATGACTGCGGATTGCTCAGCGCGCCTTGAAATGCGGCATGACCTCGCGGGCGAAGAGGCGCAGCTCCTCGATCTGCTGGTCGGGATCGGGCACGCCGGTGGGCGTGATGAACAGGTATTCGGGATCGGTCAGCGCGCGGATGGATTCCAGTTCGCGGATGCAGTCGTCGGGCGTGCCGACCACGGCACGGTGGGGGGCGAAATCTTCCAGCGTCACCTGCTTGCCGCCGAAGACGACCTCGCTCGATTCCTCGTCGCGATCGGGCATGGCGCCGAGGTCGCCATAGGCCTGCCAGACCTGGATCACGTTCTTGAGGAAGTTTGGGTCGATGCGGTCGCGGCTGGGGACGACATGGACATCGCGCATCAGCGCAAGAGTGGCGGGACGGCCATGTTCGGCGGCCATCGCCCGGTAGCGCTGCACCTTTTCGGCAAGGTCGAGCATGTGGTCAGCAAAGCTCGCCTCCCACCCGTCGGCGATGCGTGCGGCGCGCTGCATGGCGGGCTCGCTCACCGCGCCAATCCAGATGCGGGTGCTGGTGCCGGGCAGCGGCGGCGGCGTGACGGTCACGTTCTCGATCTGGAAATGCTTGCCGGTGAAGGAAAACTCCCCGCCCGCCAGCGCGAGCCGCAGGACGGCGATGCTTTCCTCCATGCGGCTGGCCCGGCTCTTGAA
>Ga0172382_10003184_pt1 | contig 26289 bp, 23 predicted proteins | sample Leawel138RmetaG_FD_122245 | JGI IMG/M metagenome (GOLD analysis project Ga0172382, IMG submission 122245) | Leachate microbial communities from a municipal landfill in Southern Ontario, Canada - Leachate well 138R metaG | ecosystem: Engineered > Solid waste > Landfill > Unclassified | place...
CTTTATTTATAATAAGAAAAGCAAGGTTTCATAAGAAAGGTGGTTTTTTGATTATGAAAAGAACATATCAACCAAGTAAAATCAAACATCAAAGAAGGCACGGATTTAGAGCTCGTATGGCTACTGCTAATGGACGTAAAGTTTTAGCAAGAAGAAGAGCTAGAGGTCGCCAATCTTTATCTGTTTAAAAAAAATATATAAAGTTAATAAATACCAGGACTACCAGAACATTAACAAAGAATCGTTTGTTTTTAGGTAGTCCTTTATTTTTTAACTCGAGGTTTTCATGAAAAGAATATATTCTATAAAAAGTAAAGATGAGTTGGATTTAGTTTTTAAAGAGAAAAGATCCGTTGGTAACGGATATTTTGTAATATATTACCAAGCACATGAAGGCACACATTTTAAATACGCTATATCGATCGGTAAAAAATATGGAAACGCAGTAAATAGAAACCAAGCAAAACGCCGCATCAGATATATTGTTTCAAAGTTAAAAGATAAGTTCAAAAACAACTACAAATTTGTTGTAGTTGTACGCCAACAATCAAGTAACTTATCTTATAAAGAAATGGAATCAAACATATATAAATTGCTTCATAAAGCAAAATTAATAGAAAAAGAGGAAGCATCAAATGCGTAAAATATTAGCAGTACTTACAGTGTTAGTACTTGGTCTTGTATTGGTGGCATGTTCTCCAGATACAAGTGAAATTGACACATTCTTATCACCAAATAAAATTGTTTATACAGGTGAAGATGTCAATGATTTAGGTGCACCGATTGTCGGTAATGGTGATTTTGAATTATATTCTATTCAAAAAAATAAGACATCATCAAAAGTCGAGGTTGCATCAACAGAGGTTACAAGTGCTTCATTAGGAAACAATGTTTATCAAATTACAGTGCGTGGTCTATCATATAATGTATATGTATATATTGATGGTTATGAGGGCACTGTATCAAACCCAAATCAAATCGTTGTCTCAGCACTCAGTCCAACTTATGGTGTTGATGATCCTGAAGAAAAGATTAAAAATGTAAATTCATTATTCTTTACAGTCATTACCAATGAAATTAATTTAGACAATGTAAATGTTATCTCTGCAAGATATAATACAACATCCAATGAAACAGTTTTACTAGAATCAGGCGTTAATGCAGATAAATACTTAGTAAAACCAGCAAACTATTCAGAAAACGTATTTAAAATGAACGTGAATCATTTAATGATCTTTGAATTTCACGATATTAATGACACAGAATTAGAAATTACCAATTTAACATATAAACCAGCAGATAACCAATTACCAATTCATACGGATATGGAAAACACATGGTTAGGTTATATATGGGATTGGGTATTCATTATTCCAATTTCATTTGTTATGCAATTTTTTGCATCTTTATTTGGTTTAAAAAGTTTTGGCTTAGGTATTCTATTTGCTACAATTATCGTTCGTACGATTGCATGGCCAATTTATGCAAAAGCAAACGACATGTCTATTAAAATGGCACTTGCACAACCAGAGATATCTAAACTCCAAAACAAATATGCTATGAAAAAGGATCCTGCATCCCAACAAAAAATGCAGATGGAAACAATGCAACTATATAAGAAACATGGCATTTCTATACTCGGATGTTTTACACCAATCCTACAAATGCCAATCTTCCTTGCGATGTTCCAAACAGTATATCGTATTACAGTACCAGGTGGTATGTATGCATCAAGTGTCAGCAACCACACTGTATTATTCGGAATAATTGATCTTTCTGCAGGTGGATTTGGTGACTTTATGAGTTATATCTTAGCCGCACTTGTTGGTGGAACAATGTATTTATTACAATACCTAACACAGAAAAAACCAAGTTATGCAAAAAATACAGGTACTCAAGTAAAAACCGAACAAGCAGAACAACAAGCTAAAACAATGAAAACAGTATCTCGTGTAATGATTGGTATGATGGTACTTACAACCATTACATCAGTAAATGCATTAGGATTCTACTGGGTTATTGGTAACTTATATTCAATCGGACAATCATTTATAAACAGAAAACTATCTGAAAAGAAATATGAAAAGTCTAGAGCTGCACAAAGCATTATCTAAGAAAGGGGTTAGGCATGCTAAAGAAAATAGAAATTGAAGCTAAAACGCTTCAAGAAGCAACTAAAAAAGCTTCAGATATATTAAAAATATCAGAAGATAAAATCAGGCTTGATATTGTTAAAGAGAAAAAAGGCTTTCTTGGTGTAGGTAGTACAACACTATATGAGGCAAGTCCTAACATTGACTTAACAATTGAAGGTAAACAATATTTAGAAGGTATGATAGCTGGGTTAGGTATTGAAGTTAAAATGGAAATCCAATCACCAGATGAGGCAACCATTAATTACCGCTTACAAACAAGTGAAAATGCACTATTAATTGGTAAAGAAGGTAAGACATTACTAGCCTTCCAAACGCTTTTAAGAAACCATCTATCTAGTTTTGTAGATAATTCATTACTTATTACATTAGATATTGGTAATTACCATGCATCCAGAAAACGTCAATTAGAAATACTTGCAACAAAGACAGCCAAAGATGTAGCAAGAAGCCAAATAGCAGTAAAATTAGACCCAATGAATGCGTTTGATCGCCGTATTGTTCATGCTAAGTTAAGTGACTGGCGTGATGTTGAAACTTATTCAGAAGGTGAAGGCGAACAACGCGCCATCATCATTCGTCCTAAAAAGTAAAAATAAACTAAGATACCTCCATACATGGGGGGTATTTTTGTATATTAAGCGTAAGCGTTATTTCTTAGTCTGTATCTTTTATAGATTAGAGTGTATAACGCACTTAAAAGAACAGTTAATATTTGAACTTAGCGTTCGTAAAAGCTTTTATGCCTTTTAGTATTAGTGAAGCCTGTTCTTTCCTTTAAAACAATATAAGCTAAGTGTGTGATGACGCTTAGCTTTTTTATAGATCAAGTCACAGGTTTATTTTATAAGATTAATGTTATAATCTATATATGAAAAAAAGAAGAATAATCAAACGTTTATTTAAATATATAGCTATTGGATTTATTATATTAATTGCGTACTTCATAGGTGAATCCACCTATGAGAATATAAAGAAAAATCAAATAATAAACACATTTAAATCCAGAGCATATGAAACCTATGAAGTGAGCCAACATGGCACCACTTATTTTTACCATAAGATTAAAAGAACCCATGATTATGAATTAAATGATACACGCAATGTGTTTTATGATGCAAATAAAGTAAACCCTGGTGTTAAAGGTGACATATTAATAACCTTTGAATCACCATTTCCATATATTCCAGTTATAGACCAAATTTATGGGTACTGGTTAGGGGGTCATACAGCTTTAGTTGGTGATAACAACAAAATATATCAGTCAACGGGTATTGCAGATAGTGGACAGTTAGATATTGGGTTAATGTTTGATGTCATCATGCATAGGGGTTATGATGAAACGAATAAATTTGGACTAAGTGTACAAACTGTAAGTAATAATTGGATGACACCATTTAGAAATGAATCACATCCAGAATATCCTTTTTATGGAAAGTTCTATAGAGATGAGATACTAACTACTCGAGTAAAATATGAAAACACCGACATAAGGGATCAAGCTATTGATGCAGCATCAAACTATGCACACGATAAAGTAGACCGCGGATTATATAACTATTTATTTATATTTGATACATCAAATAAGTATTATTGCACAGATTTAGTAACACGTGCATTTGGTCAAGTGAATAAAGATCTAGGTACAGACTTTAATTTAGATCCAGATGGATTTTATCCATCAATGTATGACATTTTATTATCTGATGATGTTTACATAACTATTTATAAAGAGACTAAGGCAGATGGCATCCATGTATATTATTTAGAAGATGTAGAGGTATAAAATGACAGATAATGAAATTTTTATACTTATTGGAATTGCTATAGCGATCACCTTGTTAATTGTACTTATCGTCTTAGTAAGTACAAAGAAAACAAACACTAGCGATGAGATAAAGGGTAGAAACCAACAAGAAATACTTTCTAAAATAGAACATTTAAAATCTGAATTTAAAGCAGAAATAGACAAACAAAATATAAAATCTAAAGGTGACATCCAAAATACATTTAATGACTTTAGACAAGCTGTTTCAGATAAGTTAAATGTTGACTTAAAACAAATGAATCAAAGTGTTGAGAAAAGACTCAAAGAAGGATTTTTAAGTAGTGATCAACTATTTCAAGCAATGATTGAAAAACTTGCTATTATAGACACAACTCAAAAAAATATTGAAATGTTATCTGGGCATGTCACAGATTTAAAAACTTATCTATCAGACAAGAAGTCTCGTGGTATGTACGGGGAACTACAGTTATATCAAATATTAAACAATGTATTTGGTGAAAATAATAACAAACTGTTTTCAAAACAATATAAACTATCTAATGGCAATATTGTAGATGCACTTATATATGGTAATAATGAGCGTCTAAATATTCCGGTAGACTCTAAATTCTCACTTGAAAACTATATTAAAATGAATGATGATAATATATCAGATTCAGAGAAAAATAAAGCCTCTAAATTATTTGAACAAAACATTAAAAAGCATGTTGATGATATTCAGTCAAAGTATATTATCAATAATGAAACAACAGCGTATGCTTTAATGTTTATACCAAGTGAGGCTGTCTTTTCTGAAATTCAAGCGAACTACATACATTTAATACAATACGCACAACATAGGAAGATTTGGATTACATCACCAACGACTTTGGTTTATATGTTAACAATGATTTTAGTCATTGACCAAGATATAGATAGAGAAAAGAATGCAGCAAAAATGTTAGAAGAGATACATAACTTGCTAGATACCTTTAGACTATTTTTTGAAAGATGGGAATTGGTAAAAAAAGAGGTTAGTAAACTTAATGAGCGTATTGATGGGCTTGATAAACCAATGTACCGACTCAATAATAAAATATACAAGATTAAATCTGTAGATTTAGAAGATATTCATTTAGATGATTAAATTTGGTATATTAATGATACAATATATATACATAATTGAATATAAATCATAAAAAAGAACAGTAAAACTATCGTTATATTAAAGCGAGTTAATGGTTGGTGTAAATTAACATATAATTTAGTTTGAAATAACACTTTTTAGAGACAGAAGAACACATTAAAATATGTTAGTAGAACTGTACGGTTAACTTATTCGTTATATAAGTATTCGAGCGCTAGAATTATTTTCTAGAACTAAGGTGGTACCGCGAAACTTACTTCGTCCTTAGACTAACTTTTTAGTCTAAGGACTTTATTATTTTATTACAAAGGAGCATTATCATGGAACAAACAATTCGTAACATCTATAAAGATCCTACAAAATTTAAGGATCAGAGGGTTATATTAAAAGGGTGGATTAGAAACCACAGAGATCAAAAAGAGTTTGGGTTTATAAATCTAAATGATGGGTCATTTTTTGAAAATATTCAGGTTGTATATGAACGTGCAACAACCAAAGATTTTGATGAAGTTACTCGTTTAAGTGTTGGCTCATCCATAGAGGTTACAGGACAGATGGTGTTAACACCAGAACGTAGTCAACCTTTTGAAATTAAAGCGCTTGAAGTACGCTTAGTTGGTAGCGCTGATGAAACCTATCCAATTCAGCCTAAAAGACATACAAGAGAGTTCTTAAGAGAAGTTGGACATCTACGTCCAAGAACCAATTTATTTTCTGCAGTCTTTAGAGTTCGAAGTTTAGCGGCATTTGCTATCCATAAATTTTTTCAAGATCAAGACTTTATCTATGTACACACACCGATTCTAACAGCAAATGATGGTGAAGGCGCAGGTGAGATGTTTAAAGTCACAACACTAGACATGAATAAACCTCCAAGAACAGCAGAAGGTTTAGTAGATTATAGTAAAGATTTCTTTGGCAAAGAAGCAAATCTAACTGTCACAGGACAGTTAGAAGGTGAAGCTTTTGCACATGCTTTTAGAAATATCTATACTTTTGGACCGACATTTAGAGCAGAAAACTCAAATACAACCACACATGCATCTGAATTTTGGATGATAGAACCAGAAATAGCATTTGCAGATATAAATGACAACATGGATTTAATTGAAAAAATGGTTAAGTATGTCACAAAGTATATTTTAGAGCATGCGAAAGAAGAAATGAACTTCTTTAATAAGTTTGTAGAAAAAGGTCTATTAGATAAGTTAGATAATTTGATGCAATCTAGATTTGAGCGTATTACACATGAGGCTGCTATTAATATCTTACTAAAAGCAAATCAAAAATTTGAAAACAAACCCCTACATGGTCAAGATTTAGCAAAAGAACATGAAAGGTATTTAACCGAAAAAGCATTTAAGGGCCCAGTATTTGTAACAGATTGGCCAAAGGATATTAAAGCATTCTATATGCGTCAAAATGATGATCAAAAAACGGTTGCAGCCGTTGACTTACTTGTTCCTGGATCTGGAGAGCTTGTTGGTGGCTCTCAAAGAGAAGAACGTCTAGATTTATTGCTTAAACGTATGGAACAAATGCATGTACCACTTAAAGACCTAGATTGGTATATTGATCTTAGACGCTATGGCGGTGTTAAAACATCAGGCTTTGGTCTAGGTTTTGAAAGATTCTTAATATATATTACAGGTGTTGAAAATATTAGAGACGTTATTCCGTTTCCAAGAACACCTAAGAATATTATGTTTTAGTACTAAAAATTTACAGGAAAATGAATAAGAAAATAGATATAACACCATTTGATATGAGAAAGAAACCAGTTAAAGAAAAATGGTTTCTTACACCTATAAAATGGATACTATCATTACCAACAACATACTATAGAAAACTTAAAGTGAATAAAGTAAATATGGATGGTTTAAAGCCGCCTTATTTACTCTTATGTACACATCATGCATTTTTAGATTTTAAAGTACAAACACGAGCAATATTCCCACACCCTGCAACATATGTAGTTGCAATCGATGGCTTTGTTGGCAAAGAATGGTTACTTAGAAATGTTGGTGGTATTGGTAAAAGGAAGTTTACCCCGCAAGATAAAGTACTCTTTAGAAACATGAAATATAGTTTAGATCATTTAAAACTGATTACGACCCTTTATGCAGAAAGTGCATATTCAGTTATTGGTACAGATGCCATATTACCAGAATCACTATTTAAAGCCGTTAAAATATTAGATCACCCTGTTGTCGTACTTAATATGCACGGAAACTTTTTGACACAGCCCAACTACATGATGCCCAAACAAAGAAAAATACCACTGAAAGCAGATATGACCCAAGTCATAACTAAAACCGATCTAAAAACAATTACGCTTGACGAAATAAAGCATCGGATTACAAATGCCTTTAAATATGATGAATGGCAATATCAATATGATAATAAAATAGCCATTAAAGATAAAAATAGAGCGCTAGGTTTAAACCGTGTACTTTATCAATGTCAGAATTGTTTGACTGAGCATCAGATGGATGCGCTAGGTACAACCATCAAATGCTTACATTGTGGTGAAACACATGAACTTACAATTTATGGTAAATTACAAAATCAAGATAAACCAACACGCTATGAGCATGTACCAGATTGGTATGAGGCTCAAAGAGCTTTTACAAAAGAAGCCCTATTAAATGATACATACTACTTTGAAGATGAAGTATATATTGAATCCTTAAGAAACGCTAAAGGATTTATCCCATTAGGTGACGGCAAACTGATACATACAAAAAAAGGTATTCATCTAACGGGCAACGATATAGATGGACCACTTGATCTTTACAAAGAATCAAATAGTTTATATACCGTTCATATTGAATTTATGTTTAAAAAACAAGATAAAACAAAAGGTGCAGCGGTTATCTTATCAACAGAAGTGGATACGTATTATATATATCCTAAAACTAAGAAAGATTGTGTAACTAAAATTAGGCTTGCTGTTGAAGAAGCATATAAATTAACCAGATTAGAATAACAGATAATCCTATAGGCGGGCCATTTATGCATAGAGATAGAATTAAAATAATTCAAAAAATTCATCAAAAAAGTAGGGGTAAGTATATATTATACTGGATGCAAAGTGCACAACGTATCCAGTATAATCATGCACTAAATTATGCAATTAAACAAGCTAATGAAAAAGATTTACCAGTCATTGTTATGTTTAATATAGTTCCTAACTATAAAGAGGCAAATCTACGCCACTATACGTTTATGTTAGAGGGGATACAGTTTGTTCAAAAAGCACTTAAAGACAAAGGTATTCAGTTTGATATATGTTATGGCCAAATAACTCAATCTATAGAACCATATTTAAAACATGCAGATACACTGGTTTTCGATCGAGGGTATTTAAAACCTCAAAAGCAAATGAGAAATGATGTTTATAAGTTAATAAAGTCAAATGCGTATCCGGTGGATATAATTCAAATAGAAACAGAAAATTTAATACCTGTTGAAGCCCTTTACCCAAAGTCTGCATATGGCGCATATGTTATTAGACCACACGTTATGAAAAAGATGTTTGATTACATGGATTATAAAATTGACGAAACACTTATAAATAGAACTAAAATAGATATAACAAAAAGTGTGGATATCACAAATATAGATACATTTTTATTCAAGTTTGAAATTGATCAAACAGTCAAGCCATATCCTAAGTTTAAAGGTGGATACAGTGAAGCAGTCAAACATTTAAATGTCTTTCTAGATAACAAATTAAAACAATATGATAATCGGTCTGATGCATCGCTTCATATACAATCATATATGTCGTTGTATCTGCAATTTGGACAAATATCCGATCAAGATATTTTAAATAGATTATTTGACCATAAAGCATATAAAGCAAACCCACAACAATCCGAACAATTCATAGAGCAATTAATAACTCGTAGAGCACTAGCATATAACTTTGTAACCTATAACAAGGATTATGATCAATTTGAACATATGACAGAAAAGTGGGCATATGATACAATGCATGCACACAAAGAAGACATCAGAGAAAATATCTATGCTGTGGATGAAATTGAAGATAGCAAAACGCATGACAAATACTTTAATGCAGCTATGATTGAAGCACGTATTACAGGTTTTATGGCAAACTACATGCGCATGTACTGGGCAAAAAAAATAATGGAATGGTCCAGTTCAATGAAAGATGCGTACGAGATTATCGTATATTTAAATAACAAGTACTTTATTGATGGTAGAAATCCAAATTCATATAGCAATATTGCATGGAACTTTGGTAAACATGATAGAGCGTGGCAAGAACGCCCAATATTTGGAAAAATTAGATATATGAATCAACAAGGCCTGCTTCGAAAATTTGATATGGATACATATGTTTTGTATGTCAATAAGCTTTTAAAATCGTATAGTACGTTTTAAAATCTGTACAAAAAAAGAAAATATAATCCTATCTTATCAAGTTCATGGATTGTTGTAGCACTTTAGACCATAGCAAAATACTATCAAATTTTAATTACATAAATATATAGACATACAAAAAGACGAGTAAATAATTTTTACGATGTCTTTTTGTTTATATAGTACATAATCATTACCTTTATTACTATGATTTACAATAATATACGAGTTAATTAAAAATATAAAATCATTAACATTATAAAGACTTCTTAAGTATTGTCTACAGATCCAAAGTGCAATACCTTTTTTACATTTGATTACAAAAATATAACATTTGATTACATATATAACCAATAAAAATAATATAAATATATACTTATCAATATCATATATGAAAGGAAAAGTGTATGAAAAAGAATATTTTATTATTTATTGTAGCAATGATTGTGTTCCTTGTTATTGATTTATTGTGGTTAGGGGTTATTGCACAAGGTTTTTACCAAGAACATTTAGGGGAACTATTAAGTGATGAATTTAAACTCATACCTGCAGTCATATTTTACATCACATTTATTATAGGCTTAGTATACTTAGTTTTAAAACCGGGTATCGATAAAAATTCATATAAGCAAGTATTTATCTTTTCTATACTATACGGCATTGCGACATATGGTGCATATGACTTAACAAATTATGCAACAATGCGTGACTTTCCACTCCTTATAGTTGTTGTTGATCTTACATGGGGTACATTATTAACGATCACAACATCAACTATTTCATATTACATTTACACGAGGTTTATAAAATGAAAAATGACATCATATTAGAAAACAAAATTATGTATCAAGCACTTCTTCATGGTGCAAGATCAGTCATCGAACAAAAACACATCTTAAATGAACTCAACGTATTTCCTGTACAGGATAAAGATACAGGTAACAATTTAAGTGCACTCATGCAAGCAATCATCCAACAAGCTAAAATAGGACAGACAATTGATGAGACACTAGAATCCATTGCAGATGCAGCACTCATGGGTTCAAGAGGTAATTCAGGACTTATATTCTCACAATTTTTATATGGCTTTACAAAGACATATGCTGATGATCACACCTACTCCGATTTCATTCAAAGGGTTGAATCTGGTGTGAAGTATGCTTATGGCTCTGTGAATAACCCAGTTGAAGGCACAATGATTACCCTAATGCGTAAATGGGGTGAACTGCTAAAAACAGAACAGTTTAATCACGATAGCTTTGAAGCATATTTGTTAGATGTGAATGCGAAACTTAAAATAGCATTAGAGACTACGAAAGATGAGTTGGAAATACTAAAAAAACATAATGTTGTTGATGCTGGTGCACTAGGCTTTACATTATTTGTTGAAGGCTTTGTTGAAAGTTTATTTAATAAATTACCGAACACACAAATTATTGATGTTGAAGTTAAACATGACTTAGAGCAAATTCATGTACATGATGAAGCAATCAATTATAGATACTGTACCGAAGTTTTACTACAAACAAACATTACTAAACAAGAACTCACAAACAAACTAAGTACTTATGGTGATTCATTAGTTGTTGGTGAATCAACAAGATTGAAACGGGTGCATATTCATACAAATAACCCCGAAACAATCATTGATACCATGCGTCCTTTAGGACAAATATTAGAGACGAAAGTCGATGACATGAAAAAGCAGTATCAAGCAATTAATGAAAAGCAATATGACACATGTATATTAACAGACTCTATAGCAGACCTACCTAAATCATTTATTGATTCGAACCCAATTCACGTCTTCCCAATTGGACTTAACTTAGACGATGTTGTTTATTTTGACAAACTAACCATTACAAACAAACAACTCTTTGAATATATTAAACATGCAAGTCAATACCCAAGTTCATTTACACCGAGTATCAAAGCTATTAATGCGCAGATCAGCTTTCTATCAAAACATTATAAACATATCATTATCGCAACTGTCTCAGCAAAAATGAGTGGTATCCATAATCTATATAGTAAGGTTATAGAAACATATAAACAGATAGATATACTGCTTATAGATACTAAACAAAATAGCGTATCTGAAGGTTTAATCATTCATGAATTAAGTACTTGGATTACTTTAGGAAAAACATTTACAGAAATCAAATTAGCATATGCAGCATTATTAAAACGTACACAAATACTGGTACATGTGGATACATTAGATAATATGGTTCGTAGTGGCCGTATTAAAAAAAGTTTAGGGTTTGCTGGTAAGTTATTACACTTAAAACCAGTTGTATCCATAGATACATCTGGTGAAGGTATTGTATTATCTAAATCGATTGGGCAAAACAACAACTTTAAGAAAATCCTTAAAATGGTACAACAAACGCATAAGCACTATGGTATTCATAAGTATGCAATCGTTCATGTTTCAAATTTAAAACTAGCAGAAAAATTAAAAACAGAAATTATTAAATCGACTGGTGTTGCACCAGAATATGTTGGAGAATTATCATCCATTATCGCAATGAACTCAGGTATTGGTTCTGTTGCAGTTGGCATAATCAGAAAGGATTAACCATGAATTACTTATATATTTATTTAATACTACTTGCATACTTTATGCTTTGGTATATCGTTGCACAAATTAAGAACAATAACGGCCTTGTAGATATCGCATGGGGTATGGGAATTGTCGTAAGTGCAATCAGTTCACTTATTATAGGTGGTATGTATAGTATCACAGGAATAATTGTAACAGCTTTATCTTTGATTTGGGGTGTGCGCTTATCTGGTTATTTATTTAAGAGAAATTTTAATAAACCAGAAGACTTTAGATATCAAAACTTTAAAACAAAATGGCGCACAAATCTAAGGTTAAAAGCTTTAATATATGTATTTTTAACCCAATCAGTATTTAGCTATATTATTGCTATACCAATTATACTAACAAATCTCTTACCAAATGAAACATTTGGCATAACAAGTATCATTGTTGCTAGTATAGGTATACTGTTATTCTTTATTGGGTTTATATTTGAGGTTCTGGCAGATCATTCACTTGCAAAATTTAAGAGTGATCCAAGCAATAAAGGTAAAATTATGAAAAAAAATGTATGGCGTGTATCCAGACATCCAAATTACTTTGGTGAAGCTACTTTATGGTGGGGTATTGGTATTGCAAGTATTGCCTCGATGAATCTATATAGTCTAATTGGCTTAATAAGTCCTTTAATTATGACCTACCTACTCGTATTTGTGTCAGGCATACCGTTATTAGAAAAGAAGTATAAAGATAATAAAGAATATCAAGCGTATGCCAAGCAAACATCAATCTTCTTTCCTATGCCACCTAAAAAATAGTTATAGGGTATCAACAGGCAAGAATATTTCCAGATGATAATAATCTAAACCTTCATGCTGTGTTGTATAGCGGTTAGAAAAACCACGGTACTGAGTCAATATCTTATCAATGATTGATGTACCAAAGCCATGCTGCAATTTGTCTTTCTTAGTTGTTGTTAAATCTAGGCTTGAATAAACGGGATTCATCGTATTAATAAATGATATTTTAATATAAGCATCCATCTGGGCACTTTCAATTTGAAATTTCCTGGAATCCTTATCTTCTACATGAAGTAAGGATTCATAGGCATTTTCTAAGATATTATAAAAAAGTTTTATAAGATTGATATCAGTCATCTTGAAAGTCATGTTAATATAGACTAAAGAATCAAATGATGCACCAATTTTTAAAAAACGTTTTTGATAGTCATTAAGAAGGGCATCAACAACCAAGTTATTAGAGTACTTCTTATATTGTATTTGAATGGATTCTAGCTCGTTACTAGAATCCTGAACAATACCTTTAATGGATGTATAATCCTTAGAATCTAGTAGGCTGGAAATACTTTGTAAGACCTTGTCATAATCGTGTTTAAACTTAAGTAGTTCTTGAGTTTGTGATTCATAATTCTTATAATGATCTAGTTGAAAACTTAATTGTTTTCTTAATGTATCCGTATGTGTTTTATAGACGCTAAAGTATGTAGAATTGGCTGTAAATATCCGTAGTAATAAGTAGATACCGTCCACACTAAAAGCAAGCAATAAAAGAACGATGTTATACCAAGCATATGGCAGTATTTCCCTTGTAGCACTCATCCAGATTAAGTTCACAATTAATATGACTTGAATGGAAATGATTAATAACAGATTACCGCGTTGTAAAAAGAAATCCCTTAACTTATTAGAGAGTAATAGATTATCAAATACAACCAGTAATATTAGAGAAACTAAATAGGATAAGCCTTGACTTAAATGATAATAGTCTGAGTTAAAGATCCACTCAAGTGTAAATTGTTGTTGGTTGATTAAAGCAAACATTGTACCAAAAAATATAAAAGTTATGTATATCTTTAATATCGCATTTAAGGACAAAAAGGTTATATTAAAGATATTTGTCTTATAGACTAAAGATAAAGCTAAGGGATAGGTTATAAAAGATAGTAAACCTAAATAACCAACACTTATACCTAATGGTAATGCAGTGATGAATTGGATATATATTGTGACTAGAAATAAGATAAATCCAACATAGTAATACTTTCTTAAGTGGAAAAACTTTGAATAAATTCGAATGTAAACATAAGAAAATATTGTTGATATTAAAATTGTAAACATCATATATAAAATAATCATAATTACCTGGCCTATTTAAGTGTTATTTGATTTAAGTAGCTCATTAATTTTTCTTTGACAGTTGTGTAGTTGTTTCTAGAAACAGGTAACACAACACCGTTTTTAAGATAAACATCCGTCTTAGTTAGTTTAAGAATGTATTGCATGTTAACTAAAAATGATCGGTGTACTAAAATAAAATTATCTTCTTTTAATTTTTGTTCCAAATCACTGATTTTATAGTAGTACTCAATCCTTTGTTTATTGGACGTATGACAAACAAGTATGCGTCTAACACTTTCAAAATACGCAATCTCTGTATAAGGCATAACAATACTGCCTTGTTGAGTTGTTATAGTAAGTGCTGGTTGGTTACGTTGTTTTTCTAAATCAGCTAATACTAAAAGAAATACGGTTTCAAATTTGTCATCATGCAAACTCTTAATTAGATAGTTGGTGGCATTGGCATCAAAGGCACGATATACAAAATCTTTAGAAGATGTTAGAAAAATAATTTTAACCAACGTGTTTAATTTTCTAATTTGAAGTGCGGTTTCAATACCATTTAATGCACCCATTACAATATCCAAATAAATTAAATTAAATTTATTCGGATGATCTTCTAAATAAAAGAGTAAAGACTCGCCACTTGAAAAGCGAATAATGTCTACAGATATATTTAATTTAGTGGCAATGCTTTTGATTTTAGATTCGTAACGATCCAAATAGATGTCTTCATTGTCACATAAGGCAATAGATATCATAGAGTCCCCTAATTAAAAGAATAGTAGTTTAATTATACTATAAAATATAATAATAAAAAATGAATATAAGGAAGGAATCAAAAATGAGTTTATATCAAATTAGAGTTGAAGACATTGATAACAACGTCATCACACTCGATCAATATAAGGGAAAAGTACTGTTAATCGTCAATACAGCAACAACATGTTTTTTCACACCTCAGTATGATGGTCTACAAATGCTTTATGACAAATATAAAGATCAAGGTTTTGAAATTTTGGATTTTCCTAGCAACCAATTTAAAGATGCTAAGGATAGTATTAATGAAATCAATGAGTTTTGTGTCAAAAAATATAACACAGATTTTAAACGGTTTACTAAGGTAATAGTGAATGGTCCTGATGAATCTATTTTATACACCTATTTAAAACGCCATCAAAAAGGCATTTTAAATAGAAAAATTAAATGGAACTTCACAAAATTTTTAGTGGATCAAAATGGTCGTGTGATTAAACGCTATGCACCACTTGTAAAACCAGAAAAAATCTCTAAAGATATCGAAAAACTATTAAACACTGAAAAATAAACCAGGGAGGGCCTACAAATGTTTTTAGCAATTAAAGAATTAAAGTACACAAAAGGTAAATTTGCATTAATTATATCCGTTATTGTTTTGGTGAGTTATTTAGTTTACTTTTTAACATCACTAGCATATGGATTAGCATCATCTTATACCAATGCAGTGAATAAATGGGATTCTGATGAGATCGTTATTACGGTTGATGCAAATGATTCCATTATGATGTCATTTATGACAGCAGCAGATTTCGATGCTGTTGAAGTTGATGGCACAAAAGCAAGACTTGGCTTATTTCCAGCTGTTATTAATGACCCCGATGCTGAAAATAGACTGGACTCAAGAGTCAATGTTTATTTCTTTGGTATTGACAATGATTCATTTATTAAGCCAAAAGAAACAAGTCATTTAACACTTGAAGGTAATCAGGTGATTGTTGATGAAGAACTAAAAAAAGAAGGTTATGAAATTGGTAGTATGATCGGTGTATCTGGTACGGATATGGAATTTGAGATTATTGGATTTTCCACTAAGACAACCTATCAAACAGCCCCGGTTATATTTATGGCGATGTCAACGTGGCAAACCTATAGATATAATACACAAACACCACCAGATTTATTTAGTGGGGTTATTGTAAGAGGTTTGGTAGATAGTGTATCTGACAACCTATTAACATATAAAACAGGTGATTATATTGCGACACTACCAGGTTATACAGCACAAGTGTTAACCTTTAGTACAATGATTATATTCTTAATTATCATTGTTGCATTTGTTCTGGGGATATTTATTTATGTTTTAACGATTCAAAAAACACCTATGTTTGGTGTGATGAAAGCTCAAGGTATTTCTAACATTTATATTGCAGGATCCGTTGTTATACAAACGTTCTTGCTGGTTTTAATTGGTATTATCATAGGTTTTATTTTAACAGTTGTATCAGGTATATTCTTAGGCGATATTATACCGTTTGCAGTTAACACATTATTTTATGGTGTCATTACGTTTGCATTTTTCTTATTTGCATTCTTTGGGGCACTATTCTCAGTACGCGCCGTATTAAAAATTGACCCATTAAAAGCGATAGGAGGGTAAAACATGAAACCACTAATTGAAATGATAAATGTATCAAAAGATTTTTTACAAGGTGATGTTGTTATTAGTGCGTTAAAACCGACAAACTTCACAGCACACGAAGGGGAACTTATCGGTATTATTGGACCATCAGGCTCTGGTAAGTCGACTTTTCTAACCATTTTAGGCGGTCTTCAAAAACCGACGACAGGTCGTGTATTAATTAATGGAAATCCTTTTAGTGAATTGACGAATGATGAAAAATCTAAAATTAGATTAGATCAAATTGGTTTTATTTTACAAGCATCCAATCTAATCCCATTTTTAACAGTTAAAGAACAAATGGTTTTATATAATAAAATAACTAAGACGAAGGCTAATCATGAATGGATGGATGAGTTGTTTGAAAAATTAAGTGTTGATAAACTAAAAAATAAGTATCCAAATGCATTATCTGGTGGAGAGCGTCAAAGAGCAGCGATTGCTAAAGCGTTATATCATCAACCAAATGTTATATTCGCAGATGAACCAACCGCAAGTTTGGATACTAAAAAAGCATTTGAAGTCATCAAATTATTAGCCAAAGAAACAAAAGCTCAAAAGAAAGCAACCATCATGGTAACGCATGATGAAAGATTACTAGAGTTTTGTGATAAGGTTTATGTTATTGTTGATGGTGTTTTAACTTTAAAAAACATGTCAAATAAAAATCAAGGATAAAACGTATGCATATCATATATTATTTAATTGGATCATATGCCTTTATAGGGCTCATGATTGGCTTGTCATCTATCTTAAGTAAATATAAAATTATTGGCGATGAAGGTAGTCGCAAACTGATTCATATTGGTGTATCTAACTGGTACTTTCTTGCTTTGATCTTTATGCAAGTTCCAAATCAGATATGGATCACCTTAATTCCACCAGTTTCTTTTGTTATACTAAATTATGTATCTTATAAGATGAATTTAATTAAATCAATGGAACGTGGTGGTAAGGGTAATTTAGGTACTGTCTATTATCCGATATCGCTCTTAGTACTTGTATATATAACGTTTAGTATTTTAAATAATCCATATATCGGCTTAATGGGTGTAATGATTATGGGTTATGGTGATGGTCTTGCTGCTGTAATTGGTAAAAGATTCGGCACGAAAGATATTGGCAATCAGAAGAGTTTAATTGGTGTGATAACCATGTTTATCACATCCTTGATTACAGCCAGTTTAATTATTGGTTTTACGATAGGCATATCCTTTATTTGGATAGCCATTGTTACCGCATTAAGTGCGACCATAATCGAATATGCAACACCTAAGGGTTTAGATAATCTATCTGTACCAATTGGTACATCACTGATTTACTACTTATTACTATTAATATAAAAAGAGAGGCAAAATTATGAAGAAAATTGCAGTTATTGGTGCTGGTACAGCCGGACTTGCTTCAGCAATCCGCTTAAAAGCACTTGGATATGATGTTACAGTTTATGAAAAAAATGAAAAAGTTGGTGGCAGAATGTACCAAATCAAAGAAAATGGCTTTACCTTTGATGTTGGTCCAACAATTGTTATGATGCCATCAATATACCAGGAAGTATTTAAAGTTAGTGGTGTGGATTATAAAGATTATATTGAGATGATTCGTATTGATCCTATGTTTGAAATAAAGTACCGCGATAATACATCGCTTTCTGCAACAAATGATTTGGTTCAAATGACAATTGATAATGAACAAATCAGTGAAGCGGATGCACAAGGGTATATGGCATACTTAGCAGACGTCTATAAACGTTATTTGGTTGCCAAAAACTATTTTATTGATCGTAGTTTTAGAAAACCAACTGACTTTTATAACCCTAAAATGTTATACCAGGGATTAAAACTAAGAACGTTTAACTCTGCATATAATTCAATTGCTAAGTTTGTTAAAAATGAAAAGTTAAGACAGTCTTTAGCTTTTCAAACACTATATATAGGTGTCTCACCATATAATGGTCCATCCATATACACGATTATTCCAATGATAGAATTACTCTATGGTGTTTACTATATTAAAGGGGGCATGTATAGTATGGCCAAAGCTATGGAAAAAAGGTTTTTAGAAATGGGTGGCAAGTTATTATTAAATCAAGATGTTGAAGAATTCATTATTGAAAAGAAATCAATTAAGTCATTAAAGGTTAATGGAAAACCAACTGAAAACTATGATGCTGTACTTTCTAATGCAGACTTCCCATGGGTCATGAATAACCTCATTAAAGATAATAAAAACAAAGGTAAATATACACCTAAGAAGATTGATAAAATGTTATATTCATCATCCTCATTCCTACTATATATCGGGGCTAAGAAACGCTATAATCTAAAGCCGCACACTTTCTTTTTTACAAGTGATTTTAATGGCAATATTAAGGATATTTTTGAAGGTAACACACCAACAGATCCATCATACTATGTTTATGCACCAAGTCGCATAGATGATACAATGGCACCCGAAGGTAAAGAGTCATTATATGTCCTAGTACCAGTACCTAACAAATCAGACAGCGCTGAAAAATGGGATGATAAAGCAATTAACGCATACAAAGATAAAATACTAGATATGATGTCTAAACATGAAGTATTTAAAGATATCAAAGATAATATTGAATACTTAAAAGTGTATTCACCAAATGATTTTGAATCTAAATTTAACCTACAGTTTGGTGCAACATTTGGCTTACGTCCAACCTTAATGCAATCGAACTACTATCGTCCACAAAACAAGTTTAAATACTTAAATAATTTATACTCAGCAGGCAGTAGTAATCATCCAGGTGCAGGGGTACCAATTGTCTTAAATAGTGCCAAACTTGCAGCAAATGAGTTGCATAAGGATTTTGGGCAATGAGGCGGATATCCAAAGCATTAAGAAGTGACTTGAAAAAATGTGAGGATATTATTAAAAATAATTCTAAAACATTTTACAAAGCATTTGGCATGCTTAAATCTAAAACAGATCGTGAGGCAATTTATGCAATCTATGCATATTGTAGAGTTGTAGATGATGCAATTGATGAGTATGAAGATATAAATCTTTTAAATAGTTATAAAGTAAAACTAGACAATTTAAAAAAAGGACAGACACCGGATGACTATATTTTTAGAAGTTTGTCTTACGTCTTTGAAACCTATTATCCTAAAGACTATGACTTTGCCCCATATGAAGGACTTATTTGCGGGCAACGTCGAGACTTTGAATTTGTACAACCTAAAACCTTACAATCATTATTAGAGTACTGTTATCTTGTTGCGGGTGTTGTTGGCGAAATGTTAAGTTATGTGGTTGCACCTAAGGATGTGCTTAAGGATGTTAGAAAGGTTGCTATTGATTTGGGTGAGGCGATGCAAATCACCAACATCTTAAGAGATATTGGTGAGGATAAAAATCGCGGTCGTATCTATATACCTGAAGATGTCATGCAAACATTTAGTTATTCAAAAAAAGATTTAGAAGCAGAAGTTGTTAACGATAATTTCAAAAGCATGTTTGAATATCTTGCAAATTACGCACAAGAAAAATATAAAGTTGCACTAGCAAGTTTGAATTTATTTAAAGCAGATGCTAGAAAACCTTTAATGTTGGCGTCATTAATGTATGAAGCCATATTGAATACAGTTAGACAAAATGACTATGACGTGTTTAAAAAGCGTAGTGTTGTGCCAGATAGCATCAAAAAAGAGATCATCAAAAAAGTGTATAGGTAAACAAAGGAGTTAAGTAAATTACATGTTAGAATTAGGCATCTTAGGATTTATTTTAAGCTTATGTGTGACAACTGTTGCATACTATAAAAAATCACTCACAATGAGTGGTTTTATGACTGCAACAGTTATTGGCACACTATTTTTTATGTTTGGGTCATATATTGTTTGGTCTATTTTAATATTTTTCTTTATAAGCTCGAGTTTGTTATCAAAAATGAGCAAAAATGATAGGGAAAAAGACGGGAGAAACTACACTCAAGTTATAGCAAACTCTGCTGTTTCGCTCATATTTCTAGCACTTTATTATTACTTAAATGATTTGGTTTATCTCATAGTATCTGTGGTTGCTATTGCAGCATCAACCGCAGATACTTGGGCATCCGAGATAGGTAGTTTAAGCCGAGGCAAAACGTTTTCTATTCTAAATCTTAAACCCATGGAAAAGGGTTTGTCAGGTGCTGTTAGTTTGGCAGGTTTAACCGCCTCATTAATTGGTGCGTTTATTGTAAGTTTATTATTTTCTGCATTATACTTTGCGGGTAATAATTTTGCATGGATTTTACTTATGGAGTTTGTGGGTATCATCACAGTTGCAGGCTTTATAGGAAGCATTCTAGACAGTTACTTAGGCGTTTTATTACAAGCTAAATATAAAGAAATCAAAAGCGGTAAAATCGCAGAATTTATTGCCAGTACAGAAAACTACATATTGATTTCGGGGAAACGATTTATTACAAATAATGCTGTAAATTTTATCATGGTACTAACGGTTTCTGTTGTAACTTATTTGTTGTTGGTCATCTAATTAAGGCCAAGATGAGCTGACAATGTAAACGTTTTACATTTTGTGCTATACAACAAATACAAAGTATGATAGAATGAATAGTCATAGACAAAAACGACCCCAAATAACTATGGCATTTTATACTCAATATAAGTTTGATCATCTAAAACCTGGTTTTGTTTAAACCCAAATTAGCGAGTTTCTTAAAAATTTCGCACTTTACATCATAGATGTAAGCGTTTACTTGCCGTTTGAGAAAAACAAATGAAATATTTACAAAATGTTTACACAAATCAGGCTGGAAATCTTGAATTTATAGGGTGGATGAAGTATAATAAAAAGTGTCGGAGGTATTAGGATGATTTTAAATTGTGCTGCTTCAAAGAATGTTTATACATATGAGACAACACGAACAGACTTCATTTTTTTATCTAAACCTAAAATTAGCGTGAAACACACGAGTGTGTAGTTTTGCGTTTTTTCATTTTAAATACAAAGAAAAAGGAGCAAGAAGTAAATGGAAATAAGACTTAAAAATCTAACAAAAGTCTTTACGGATAAGCGCGGTAACGAAACTGTAGCGGTTGACGATCTAGATGTTGTCATTCCTTCAGGAAAGCTTATTGGGCTTTTAGGACCATCAGGGTGCGGTAAATCCACGACCCTTTATATGATCGCTGGATTATTAAAGCCAAGCGGTGGGAAAATATTCTTTGGAGATAATGATGTAACAAAGGTTTCTCCAGACAAAAGAGGGATTGGGCTAGTTTTCCAAAACTATGCGCTATATCCTCATATGACAGTCAGACAAAACATCATGTTTCCACTTGAAAACATGAAAGTGAGTCATGATGAAGCTATAAGATTAACTATTGAAATGGCAGAATTGGTTGGTATTGCTGATCAATTAGATAAGAAACCTGCACAATTATCCGGTGGACAACAACAACGTGTTGCTATTGCGCGTGCATTAGTTAAGAAACCAGACGTTCTACTTTTAGACGAACCGTTATCTAACTTAGATGCACGTTTAAGACTGCAAACACGTGAGGAAATCAAACGTATTCAAAGGGAAACTGGAATTACAACAATCTTTGTTACCCATGACCAAGAAGAAGCGATGTCAATTAGTGATCAAATGATCGTTTTAGATTTAGGTCGTATGCAACAAATGGATTCACCTCAAGAAATCTACGATGAACCAGATAACTTATTTGTTGCTAAATTCTTAGGTAGTCCGCCAATTAACGTTATTGATGCAATTGTTAAAGATAAAAAAATCATGGTTGGTGATTTAAATCTTGGAACAACTAAGGCTAAAGATGGTAAATACACAATTGGTATTCGTCCGGAAGACTTTAGAGTTGTTGAAGATGGTTTATTTACATTCAAACGTGAAGAACTAGAAATTGAAGTTATTGGACGAGACACAATGGTTCGTTTTACAATCGGAGAAAATAAAATGGTCCGTGCGGTTGTTGAATCTGATAGCGTTAAAGATAAGGATGTTATTTCAATTAGTATCAAAAAAGACAAAGTATTATTATTTGACAAAAAAAGTGGAAGTGTTGTCGTATGACAGAGCCAAAAGGTACACGCTTGAGAGTAAAAGTAGCGCGTGCAAAGTGGCATGTTAGAAATTTTTTCCAAACTGTTGGAGAAACCATCAAAAAAGGTTTATCTAAAATTGGGTTAGGTTTCCTATTCAAGTTGCCACCATTTGTTAGAGCTATGATTTACTTAGCGCCAGCATTAGCGATATTAGCAGTCTTTACATTTTATCCAATTTTTAACTCTGTATTTATTTCCTTCTTAAAAGGATATAACATGTTTACAGGTGAGATTACTGGATATACACTGTTTGATAACTACTTGACGATATTAAAACATCAATCGTTTGCTCAATCAGTTATTAATACAGCAGTGATTGCTTTCATATCTGTACCACTAACGATATTATTATCATTAGCGGTTTCAGTTGCGCTGGCCGCAATTAAACCATTAAAAGGGTTATATCAAACGGTATTTTTCTTACCTTATGTAACCAATTCGATTGCACTTGGATTAGTATTTGCATACATGTTTAGTGGTAACGCAAATACAATCACAACACAATTAAGTTTATCTAATGCCATATTAAAGGGTATTGGTTTACAACCGATTGCTTGGCTAGGTATTGGAGCGACTTACTGGAGCGCAATAAGTGTTATCCTACTTTACACTGTTTGGAATGGTCTTGCATTTAAGATTATTGTATTCTTAACAGGGATTCAAAGTATTGATAAACAGTATTACCAAGCTGCACAAATTGATGGTGCATCTAAATTTAAAACATTTAGTAGAGTTACAGTACCATTGATTTCACCGATGATATTCTACATTTTAATTACATCCTTAATTGGATCATTTAAAACGTATTCATCTGTTGTAGCGATTATTGGTACAACAGGACGTATTACATCAGGGGCTACAGGTCCACTGGATATGCGTACCATCGTATTCTATATTTATGACTTCTTACAAAATGCAGGGCAACCGGGTAACATGTCATTTGCTGCAGCTGCATCAATTATATTATTTATAATCATTCTGTTCTTTACTGTGATCCAACTTCAAGTTGGTAAACGTAGAGTACACTACTAAGGAGGGCGACATAGATGAAACGTATTACGAAACAAATGAAGCGCCTTGATTTATATGCCTCTTTAGTAAATATATTCTATATATTAGTCGCTGTTGTTTTATTAAGTTACATGTTCTCTATTATGCATGTACCTGAACGTACTGAGTGGACCAATATTTCGAATACATATCAGTATGACACCTTAATTGGATCAATTACACAAGCGGATATGAACGTCATCATTTCTTTACTTGTAGGGTTCTTAATTATTGCTGTTCCAATGGCATTTAAATCGGTTCAACGCGTTTTTGATAAGAAAACAATTGAAATTGATGAATGGACATATAGACATCAATACTTACTTGCAGCTTTTGAACTTGTTACATTAAATCCATTTAGTGCAGTTATTAGAATTTTAAATGGTCGCATTATACAGTTTGCTGTGATGGACTATGGTATGAAACAAGGCTTATTAAATACATTAAAAAGTATTAAAAATGGATTCATTGAATTAGGTAAATTCTTTAAAAGATCAGCAATTAGTTTTGCAGGCTTATTTAGCCAAAAGAAACGTGAAGAAGCTAAAGCTTTAAAAGCTCAAATTGCTAAAGATAAACTAGATACGACTAAAAACCGTGTACGTAGTCAAGAAGAACTTGATGATATCACAAGAAAAGATGTCATCATGTCTGTTGCAAGATTGGTACTAACTTATGGTACTTTGACAATTACTGCACTCTTTATCTTCATTCCATTCTATTGGATGGTTATAACGGCACTTAAAACGTACCAAGCGTCATCTTTATCTGCAAATCCATCTTTCTTTATTGGACTAAGCGAGATGCAATGGGTAAACTTTAAAATTGCTTTAACCGAATTTAACTTCTTACAGTATATTGGTAACACGATATTTGTAGGTGTCACAACCATGATCTTTACAGTGTTAACAACAATCTTAGCTGCATTTGCATTCTCAAGATTAGACTTTAAAGGCAAAGACTTTATATTCTCAGTGTTGTTAATGACAATGATGATTCCAGGGGAATTATATACAATTACAAACTATATTACAGTGAGTAGATTTAATTGGATTAATACATACTATGCATTAATCGTTCCATTCTCTGCAAGTGTATTCTATATATTCTTCCTTAGACAAACATTTAGACAAATTCCAGATACCTTATATAGAGCAGCAAAAGTTGATGGTAGTAGCGACTTTAAATACTTAACACGTATTATGATACCTATTGCCTCACCAACAATTATTACAATTATTATTTTAAGTTCTATTGGTGCGTGGGATGCTTACATTTGGCCACAACTTGTTGGTAAGAATGAAGCAACCACACTGGTTTCTGTGGCATTAAGAAGAGAAAGTTTTACTGTGGGGTCAGGCTCAGATGCTCGACCTATGTATAATATGCAACTAGCTGCGACAACTATTGTTACAGTACCGCTATTAATTATATTCTTCTCATTGAAGAAATACATTTTAGCTGGTGTTGGACGTAGTGGTACAAAGGGCTAGAAAACAAAAGGAGGCAACATATGAAGAAAATATTGACAGTTGCAGTATTATCGCTTACAGCGTTTATACTTGCAGCATGTGTCACAATCGCAAACACCGCGCCAGTATTGTCCGGTGTAGGATTTGATGCAACTGGATATAAAGAAGTTACCATTCAAGTTGGTGATGCATTTGATCCGTTAGAAGGTGTGACAGCAGTCGACGATAGAGACGGCGTCATTACAGATGATATTGAAGTAACCGGGTGGGATGAAGAAACAAATAATACACCAGGTACACACGATATTACATTACGTATCTCAGATGCAGAAGGTTTAGAAGCAACACTTAGAATTCACTTAATCGTGGAATCTGAAGACTTACCACCTGTATTTGAAAATGTAGATGTAAATCAAACATACTTTATTGGTTCTGGTGATTGGAATCCATTAAACAATGTTATCGCATGGGAAGATTCATCTAAGACAGTTGATATTACAGACACAATCGTTGTTAGAGATACTGAAGGTGTACACTATAGATTAGATACACCAGGTACTTATAATGTACGTTTACGTGTTACAAATGAAGCAGGTGTTCAAGCAAATATTACAATTCGCTTAACTGTTGTTCAACCTGATATTCCTCTAAATTTACCAACAACACCGGTAAATGTTGAAATGTGGCATGCGATGGGTAATGATATTACTGAATGGATTCGCGGTCAAGCAACAGCATTTAGAAATGAATATTTAGCATTAGGATTTGACTTTACTGTAACTGTTCAAACAGGTACAGGTAACTATGATACATTAAAATCACAAATGATTAATGCAATCTTAGAAAGAAAATTACCAAACATTGTACAAGGTTATCCAGATCATGTTGCTGAATACTTAAATGGTGGTGCAATTGCAAACCTTACACCGTATATTGAGCATAGTACATACGGCTTACATGGTGATGATGCATTAACTGATATTGTTGAATCATACCGTGATGAAAACTCACAATATGATGCAGCTGGTACATTCTATTCATTACCATTTAATAAATCTACAGAAATCTTAATTTATAATAAA
>Ga0172382_10003185_pt1 | contig 26288 bp, 26 predicted proteins | sample Leawel138RmetaG_FD_122245 | JGI IMG/M metagenome (GOLD analysis project Ga0172382, IMG submission 122245) | Leachate microbial communities from a municipal landfill in Southern Ontario, Canada - Leachate well 138R metaG | ecosystem: Engineered > Solid waste > Landfill > Unclassified | place...
ACAGAGGTTTCGGTGCAGAAGGCCGCGCGCAGCGCATAAACCTTTATTGAGGATTTATCGCCTGCGGCGCAGTGGCCCCCAAAACCTCTGTGTCCTCTGTGTTCTCTGCGGTAAATCCCTTACCTCCCCTAAACCCCGCAACGCTCCTCAGCCGCATTCAACGCGGCGTGCATGGCGATGAGCGCCGCCATGCCTTCATGGCCGACTTCGGCTTCCAGGTTGACGGGGTCGTCGCGCAGGCGCCAGCGCAGTTCGCGGTACAGGGCGCCGAGCAGGGCTATGGCCTTGCGCTCGCCCATGGCCCAAACCACGGAGCCGTCTTCGGGTGGGCGGGGGCCGAGGTGGCTGTTGATGACGCTGACCAGCCACTGCACCCGTTTGTCGAACTGACCGAAATGCCCGGCGATGGTGGTCAGCACCCGGTCCATCAGCAAAAGCACGTAGGGTTCATGGGCCACCTGATCCCAATCCACCGGCAATACGCCGTCTCCACGGAGTCGCTCGACATAGGCGCGGGTGCGTTCCTCGGCTTCGTGATAGACATCGAATCCGACCATGGTGACGACGGCGACCATCAGGCCGGGGATCAAGCGGCGCGACAGCACTGCCCCGTCGCGCACGCCGTCATCGCCGACGCGGGCGGGCAACAGGTGTGAGAACCGCTTGACCAGCAAGCGCTCGAACGGATGCCGTCGCCGTTCGTCCCACATAAGAGCGTTGTGCAGCGTCAGGCAGAACTTTGGCGGTTGGGCCGAGGTCCGATGGCGCTCCAGGAAGTCATCGGCCCGTGCGCGCAGAGTGGCGACGTCGAGAATTCCATTCCGCCGCGCCGCCTCTTCTTCCAGGTTGCGTACGAACTCCATGATGAGCGCGTGGCTCATGTCCACAGGACAATCGCTATCGCTCCGGTATTCGCAGCCAGCAGGCGGTGAGATCGCCTCGCTCATAGTACTTATGCCCCGTATGATGCCCCTTTGTGACACTATCCGCCAGCTTGCGGCTGGTTGCAATGGCCGCAACATGGTTGCGTCGCCGCAGAGACTTCGCGGGCGCGAAGAGCGCTGCGTTGACTTCGGGCGGGCAGGCCCATAGCTTCATCCGACCTTTTCAGCGCAGGCGCCTGCATCATGGCCGAGTCCTTCATACTTTCGCTCGCACAGCTCAATCCGGTGGTGGGCGATATCGACGGCAACGCGACCAAGGTTCGGGCGGCGCGGGCCGAGGCCGCCGCTGCTGGTGCGGCCGTGGTGGTGACGTCGGAATTGGTACTCAGCGGCTATCCACCCGAGGATTTGGTCTATCGCCCGTCGTTCCTGGCGCGCTGCCGCGAGGCCGCCGAGTCTCTGGCCGCCGATACGGCGGACGGTGGCCCAGCCATCGTTCTGGGAACTCCATGGCGGATTGGCGACAGCACCCACAATGCGGTGCTCGTGCTGGCCGAGGGGCGCATCAAGGGGACTATCCTCAAGCACCACCTGCCGAACTACGGCGTGTTCGACGAGGCCCGTGTATTCACGTCGGGGAAATTCCCCGGCCCGGTCGAGGTCGGCGGCGTGCGCCTGGGCATCATGGTGTGCGAGGATATGTGGTTTCCCGACGTCGCCGAAACCCTGGCCGAGACAGGGGCGGAGATCCTCGTCGTGTGCAACGGCTCGCCGTTCGAGGTCCGCAAGGCTGACCAGCGCATGACCCATGCCGTCGGGCGGGTGCAGGAAACCGGGCTGCCGCTGGTCTACGTGAACCAGATCGGCGGCCAGGATGAACTGGTGTTCGATGGCGCATCCTTTGTGCTCGACGCAGGGTTCCAGCTTCGCCATGCCGCCCCGGCGTGGCGCGAGGCCGTCACCCACACCGCATGGGACCGCGGTGCCGATGGCACCCTGCAGTGCCGGCCGGCCGCCATCGCCGCGCCGCAGGACGCCTGCGAGTCGGTGTATCAGGCGATGGTTCTCGGCCTGAAGGACTACGTGACCAAGAACGGCTTCCCCGGCGTGCTGCTCGGCCTGTCGGGCGGCATCGACAGCGCGCTGTCCGCCGCCGTTGCGGTCGATGCGCTGGGGGCCGACCGTGTGCATTGCGTGATGATGCCGTCGCCCTATACCTCGGCCGAAAGCCAGGAAGATGCCGCCGAGGCTGCTCGGCTGCTCGGCTGCCGCCTGGATGACATTAACATTGGTCCGGCCATGGAGGCGTTCGCTCACATGCTCGCACCGCAGTTTGCCGGGACCAAGCCCGACATCACCGAGGAAAACATTCAGTCGCGCGCCCGTGGCGTGACCCTGATGGGCCTGTCCAACAAGTTTGGCTACATGGTCCTCTCGACCGGCAACAAGTCCGAGATGAGCGTCGGCTACGCGACTTTGTACGGCGATATGTGCGGCGGCTATTCGGTGCTGAAGGACGTCTACAAGACCATGGTGTTTGCCCTGTCCGACTGGCGCAACAGCCATCGGCCGGACGGGGCGCAGGGGCCGGCGGGAGCCGTCATGCCCCGGCGGGTCATCACCAAGCCGCCGAGTGCCGAACTGCGCCCCAACCAGAAAGACGAGGACAGCCTGCCGCCGTATGACGTGCTCGACCGCATCCTTGAGGGGTTGGTGGAGCATCAAAAAGCCGTGCACGATCTGGTCGCCGAAGGGTTTGACGAGGCAACCGTGCAGCGGGTCTGGACCCTGCTCAACCGCGCCGAATACAAGCGCCGCCAGGCCCCGCCGGGGGTCAAGATCGGCCTGCGGTCGTTCGGCCGCGACCGGCGTTATCCGATCACCAACGCCTATGTGGGATCCCGCTAGATATGCTCCTCCGCTTTGCTCCGTCGCCCACCGGATTGCTGCACGTCGGCAACGCCCGCGTGGCCCTGGTCAACTTCCTGCTGGCCGGAGGGCAGCCGGAAAATCTGGTGCTGCGTTTCGACGACACCGATCAGGAGCGCTCCCGCCAGGAGTTCGTGGACGGCATCCTGCGCGACCTGCACTGGTTGGGCATCCGCTGGGGCGAGGAAGTTTTTCAGTCGCAGCGCATTGACCTGTACCAAGCTGCCGCCGAACGCCTGATGGCGGCCGGGCGGCTGTACCCCTGCTACGAGACGGCAGAGGACCTGGAATACATGCGCCGCCGCCTGCGGGCGCGCGGCCTGCCGCCGATCTATGACCGCTCGGCATTGAAGCTGACCGATACCGACCGCGCCAAGTTCGAGGCCGAGGGCCGCAAGCCCCATTGGCGGTTCAAGCTGGCCGAGGGCGCTATTGCCTGGACTGACTTGGTGCGCGGCGAGTGCCGGTATGACGCCGCCCATCTGGCCGATCCGGTGCTGATCCGCGAGGACGGGACGTTCCTGTACATGCTGCCCTCGGCGGTGGACGATGCCGACCTCGGCATCACCCACGTCATCCGAGGCGAGGACCACGTTACCAATACCGCCGTGCAGATCCAGATTTTCGAGGCCCTGGGCGCCACCCCTCCCGCCTTCGCCCACCTGCCGCTGCTGGTCGATGCCGAGGGCAAGGGCCTGTCCAAGCGCCTGGGCAGCCTGAGCCTTGCCGACCTGCGCGAAAAGGGTCTGGAGCCGATGGCGGTGAACGCCCTGCTGGCCCGGCTGGGGACGTCCGAGCCGATTGAGCCGTTCGGCAGCGTTGAGGAACTGGTGGCCGACTTCGACATGGCCCGGTTTGGCCGGTCCGCGCCGCGTTTCGACCCGGCCGAATTGGACCGCCTGAACCAGCGCATCCTCCATGCCCTACCGTGGGAACTGGCCCAGGCGCGCCTGCATGCGCTGGGCTGCGACCATGCCGACGACGCCTTCTGGGAGGCGGTGCGCGGCAACCTGACGGTGATGGCCGAAGCGGCGGACTGGTACGCGGTCATTCACGCGCCCAAGGACTTGCCCGAGCCGGATGACGAGGACCGCGCCTTCCTGTCCGCTGCCGCCGCTGCGCTTCCTGCCGAGCCGTGGGACAGCGCGACTTGGAAAGCCTGGACGGAAACGGTGAAGGCCGACACCGGCCGCAAGGGGAAGGCGCTGTTCCTACCCCTGCGCCGCGCCCTGACAGGCCGCGACCACGGCCCCGAAATGTCGGCCATGCTGCCGCTCATTGGGCGGAAACGGGTGATGGAACGGCTGGGGTAAGGTTAGTGCTGACCGTCCAGGAACGCCGCGAGGGCGGTGAGGGTGGAGGATTGCAAACGGTGGTCGCCGTCTAAGACGACGCAGTTCAGGATGACCGCGGCGTCTTCGCTGATGATGTCGAGCGCGCGCAGGGAGGCGGCGAATCCGGCGTCATTCAGCGCATCCTGGGCAGCGCGGAATTCCCGCCGGTTGCCGCTTCGCATCTGGTTGTCCAAATAGTCCCGCATCACATCATCGGGCGCCTGCTTGCGGTGGATTTCAAACGCAAGGGCGCGCAGAAGTTTGGCCTTGTCAGCATTGGACGAAAGATTGAGCCGTGCCACGATGATGCTCCTGAGATCTGTAAGGGCATCATAGGGACCGAAACCGACAAGGCCAGCGTAAAGCTATAGCGTCAGCCATGCGGCGTAGGCGAGGCTGACCGTCAAGGCGCCGATCACCGCAAAGGCGAGATCGGCGGCAAACACCGCGGGGCGGACGATGGCCCCGACCGCCATGGCGGCGGGGACGGAGGTGACGGCGCCGCCGACCAGGAATGCCATCGCGGCAGCCTTGGACGTTCCCATGTCGATCAGCCCTGCCACCAACGGCAACGCGGCATAGCCGTTGAGGTAGGCGGGGATGCCAACGATCGCGGCCATCGGCACAGCCAGCGGATTGTCCGGACCGAGAACGGCAGCAATGCTTGAGGCGGGGACGTAGCGGACCATCAACGCTTCGAGCATATAAGCAAGGGTCAGCCATTTGCCGAGCAATAGCGCGTTCGATAGCGCCTCGCGGCCAAAGGTGGTGCGGCGGTCGGCTTCAGTCCAGAAGGTCCAGTGAACCGGCTTTACGCTCCGCACGGATGATGCCGCGCAGCCGCCGTTGCCGACCCCCGATTTGAGCGGGTTGGCAAACATCCCCTGACGTTCCAACGCCATGACTCCGAACCCGCCGATCATGCCAACTGCGACAGCGGCAACCGTCTTGGCGATGGCGAAGTCGGTGCCCAGGGTGCCGGCGGTGACGGCGAACATTGCCGGGTCCATGATCGGCGAGGCGAGGCAGAACGCCAGCACCGCCGACAGCGGCACACCCATGCTCAACAAGGCCACGATGATCGGCACCACGCCGCACGAGCAAAACGGCGACAGGCCGCCGATCAGGGCGCCCAGCACGACCATGCGCGGCGGATAACCGGAAAAGGCCCGAGCGATCAGCCGGTCTGCGCTGGTGGCCTTGGCGGCCGCCGCCAGCCCGACCGCCAGCAGCAGCCAGGGCGCTATGGCAGCGACTTGCGCGGCGGCGAAGGTGACGGTAGACGCGGCCAACTCCGTCGAGACTGCCGCCAGCCCGAGCGCCAGCAGAGGAATGAGCAGCCACACCTTGTCGATGCGACTCCACAGGGAGGGGCCAGCCAGCGCGGTGCCGCAGCATGATGGTTTCTCGGAAGGGACGGGCGTCACGACGGTCATGGCGGCACCTGTGGGTTAGGGGTTGCAGCAGCGGCGGTGTGCGGGAACCGTGGCGTCGATGGCTCCCAAAAGATCCATCAGGCGGCGCAGCCGGTCATGGTTCAGGCAATAGGCCGGTCGGCCTTGGGCGCCGCCATCGCGCAGTAATCCGGCTCCCTTAAGGACGGAAACGTGCTGCGAAATGGTCGAAGGCGCCAAGGCGACAGCCTCGGCAAGATCGCCGAAAAAGCACGCATCGTTGGCAATGATATGCCGCAGGATCGCCACCCGCGCCGGATGGCCAAGGGCCTTCGCCAATCGCGCAAGGTCTTCATCATCGCCGTTCATGGAACGACTCCGTTCGCTATTCGTAGAATAACGAATACGGCCAGAGTAGCGATCGCGCAAGGAAAATCGCGAGACTAAAAATCAGGCCGCGCCGGCATCCCGGAGCGTGAAATGGAACGTCGCACCCTCCCCAGGCACGGAGTCTACCCAGATGGCGCCGCCCAAGCGGTGCACAATCCGTTTGCATACGGCCAGTCCGACACCGCTGCCGATACCGTCGGCCGCGCCGGGAAGGCGTTGGAACAGGTCGAAGATGCGGTCGAAGTATTCCGGAGGAATGCCAATCCCATTGTCGGCCACCGACAGCGTCCATACGCCGGTTTGGTCTTGGGTGGCGCTGATGCGGATGACAGCTGGGCGGTACGGGCTTCTGAAGCGCAGGGCGTTTCCGATCAGGTTCTGGAACACGGTGCCGAGCAGCGACTCGTCGGCCAGCACGGTGGGCAGTGGATCGCACTGAATATCCGCCTCGGCGCCCGCAATTTCGGTCCATAAGCCCGTAAGAACGCGATCAATGGTCCGCTGTGCTTGTACCGGCCGGAGGGCAGGCCGGAAGCTCGACACCCGGACGTAGTTTTGCAGGTCATGGACCAAGGCCGACATGCGCCGCGCGCCATTGACCAGGAACCCGATGTACTCATCGGCGTCTTTGTCCAACCGGCCACGGTAGCGCCGCTCCAAAAGTTGGGCATAACTGACCACGCTGCGCAGCGGTGTTTGCAGATCGTGGGACGCGGCGTAGGCGAACCGCTCCAGATCGGCGTTGGAGGCTTCGAGTTCCTCGGTTTTGGCGCGCAGGGCGGCTTCCGCCTCGGCCTGCCGGGTGACGTGGCGGGCGGTCCCGAAGGCGGTGAAGGCCATGAGCAGGAACAAGGCACTGCCCATTGCGCGCAAGGGCGTCATGCCCTCCCGCTCGGCACTCCACCCGCTCTTGGGCACAGCGGCCAGCCGCCACGTCCCGTGGGGGAAGTGGACATCGACGACGACCGGATGTTGGCTGAACACCGACTCGTCGCCCGCAATCAAGGCCCCGGCAGCGCCCAACCCGTCACGGCCACGAATGGCGAGCGCGAACGGCAGAGCGGGGTCGTCCAATCCGGCGTCCGCAAACACCTTGGGAATATCGAGGATGATGTTGACCATGCCGAAAAACGGCCCCGGCGTGCCATCCGCGCCATTCAGAAAGACCGGATTGCGGAAGATCAGCCCCGTGCCACCTTGAATGAGCGGCACCGGCCCCTGCAGCACAGGGGCGCGTTGCTCGATGGCCTTGAGGACCTGGGCATACTGTGCTGGGATGCTGGGGTAGCCCACGCCGATCACTTTTTCATTGCCAGCCAGAGGATAGCTCATGGCAATGATCATGCCCCGGCTGACCACCATGTTGATGACGTTGCTGTGCCCGTCCAGCAGGATGCGGGCGATGGTGTCAAAATGCTCCTGCGTGATATCGCCGTGAGCCATGATGTGGGCGACCAGCCCTCGGGTGCGCAGCAGCGGCCCGGTCAGGCTGTTTTCGAGCTTGGCGCGGATGGTGCCCAACTGGGCCAGGACGGCGGCGCGATTGGCGGCATCCCGCTTTTGCTGCTCCATGGCATCGATTTGCACCACGGCAAGCAATGACAGCAGCGTCACCGCGACAGCCAATAGCCAGGGCGCTACCGGCTGCGCTCGCCACGTTCCTTTCCCGGCACGCCCACTGACCGTGCTGCCAGGTCTCCCCGCTACCCCTGCCATAACCGCCTGTCCCCCCGCGGTGGCGTTTCCCGGCCTCAGTCTACACCAACAGATGCACCGCTTGGCCAGGATTCAGGCCGCTGCCGCGCCCTTTTCGCGAGCGCTGACGCGGCGCGCCGACACCCACAGGCCTAGCGCGACCCAGACCACCACCACCGCAAGTCCGGTCAAATAGGTGGGGCTGGCGAGTAACTCCGCCGGTGCCGCGTAAAACGGCCCGCGCAGCAGCGTCATGGCGTGTGCGACAGGATTGATCGCCATCACCACCTGGAGCCACATCGGCGCGCCGGCGACCGGGAACAAGGCGCCCGACAGCAGCCACAGGGGCATCAGGAAGACCATCATGATAGCGTGGAAGCCCGACGTGGAGCGCATGCTCCAGGCAATAGAAAAGCCAAGCGCGGTGTAGCCTACGGCAGTCAGGACCATGGCAGCGGCCAGCAGCGGAAGGCTCGCCAGCGGCAGCGGCATGTCCAGGAACGGCGCAGCCAGCAGCAGGATGAACGCCTGGAACAGCGCGATGGACGCGCCGCCGAACACCTTGCCCAGCACGATCGCCATGCGCGGCACCGGCGATACCAGCACGCCCTGCAGGAACCCCTGGTCGCGGTCCTCGATCACCGTGATGGTGGCGAACACCGACGCGAACAGGATCATCATCATCAGGACGCCCGGATAGAAATATTCCAGGTACGTCATGCCTTCCATGCCCGGCGGATTGAAGCTGGGCGTGAACCCGGCGCCCAGGAAAATCCAGAACAGCAACGGCTGGCCCAGGCTTCCGATGACGCGTTGGGGCTGGCGGATGAAGCGCACGAACTCGCGGCGGGCCAACGCCCAGACAGCGGGCGCAAGAGCGGTGGTCATCTGGGTGCTCATGCGCGTACTTCCTTGAGGTCTTCGGCCCCAGCGGCGTTGGGCGTGGCGTTCCCGGTGCGGCCCGTGACATGGACGAAAACGTCATCAAGATCGGGCTGCTTGATGGCGATGGACAGCACTTCGCCGCGATAGCGCGTCAAAATGCGTTCGACCAGCGCGACGGCCTCCGCCGGGGGGATGTCCTCGATGCGCAGTTCGTCCCCATGAGCGAGGACCGGCCGGTCCTGGTCGCGCGCCAGAGCGTCCCGCATCAGCGTCGGATGGCGTGGGCGGACGACCACCACTTCCTGCCCAAGCTGAGCCTTCAGGGCGGCGGGGGTGTCGTGGGCGAGCAACCGGCCGTCCTGCATGATGGCAACCGAGTCGGCATTTTCGGCCTCGGAGAAGACGTGGCTGGTCATCAGCACGGTCATGGCGCGTTCGCGCTGGAGGCGGTGCAGGGTGCCCAGGAACGCCCGGCGGCTGGCCGGGTCAAGGCCGGTGGTCGGTTCGTCGAGCAGCAGCACGGTCGGCCGGGTCAACAGGCACTTGGCCAGTTCGACCTGACGCGCAAGCCCTCCTGAGAGGGTGTCCACGCGGTCGCCCAGGCGGGTCTTGAGGTCGGTCCAGGCCAAGGCCTCGCCCGCACGGTCTTCAAGGGCGGCCCCCTTGATGCCGTGCAACTCGCCATGCAGGCGCAGGTTCTCCATCACGCTCAGGTGCTTGTCCACCGCTGGGCTTTGGAACACCACACCCATGAGGCGGCGCACGGCAGCCGCGTCGGTAAACAGGTCATGACCGCCCACGGAGACGGTTCCCGACGTCGGCGTCGCCAGTCCGCACAGGATGCGGAACAGGGTCGATTTTCCGCTGCCGTTCGGTCCCGACAGAATGCAAAAACTGCGTTCAGGAATTTCTAGCGTCAGATCATGCAGGGCGGTCCGCGGCTTCTGGCGGCGAGTGCCACCATAGACGTGGGTCAGATTGCGGATAATGATCATATGCAGTGAGTGTCCAGACGGCGGCGCGTCGGGTTGTTATTCCACAGCGGGGGCTTGAGGTAAAGGTAAACGGGACGCCGACGTTAAGGGGTCACGCCGCGCCTATGGCTCCGCGCACGATCTGCTCGAAGCTGTCCGGCTCGGTGGCGCCAGGCAACTCGGGCGGCAGGATTGGAAAATTCAACGACTTCAGGTCGATAAATGGCAGGTCGGCATCGTTGTCGAAAGAACTGGTCAGCCCGCGCTGCTGCTCGGCAGCGATCAGGTTGTTGATCGACGCCGCTGTTGAGCGCAAATCCTCCATGTCCTCGGCAGTCAGGCCATCAACCAGAACCGTAAGATAGGCCACGGCACGCATGAATTGGGGCCGCAGCAGGTGGGACTTGCCCATTGGCACCTCGCGCCGCCGGGCCAGCGTCTCGGACAGGGCGCGAAGGCTGCGCACGCGGTCCATGGCGAGCGCCCGGCCACAGCGCGACAGGTTGCGGCGCAAGGCGCCAAGCGTGGCGTCCAGCGTGGACTTGGTATGAGGGTGCAGGGTGGTGCGCGGGAAAGAACCGGCGAGGTCAACCAAATTGGTCAGGCGGTCGATGTCACTGACCAATCGGCGGCGCAGCGCAGCAGCCTTGACGGTGCGCCCTGCTTCTGTGAGGGCGGCGCGGCGAGCTTCCAGTTCACGGGTCAACGAACGAATGGCGCCGACGATGGTCAGGGCCTGCCGGTCGGAGGCGTCATAACGGACGCGGGCTTTCTGCTCACCGTCTGCCAATCATCGTCCCCCGTCGCACGACCGATGACACCCCCGAGGCGCCGATTGGAATGATGCTACCTTGGCCGAGCCGGTTCGCCAATGGTACCTTTGGCCTTGACTGTTTTCACAAAATGTATGAATGGCCGCACCCAGTTGCCCCGCATATGGGTGTATCCGGCCACGGTGTTGCCGATCACCAGACCGTCGTGGTGGCCGTCCACGCCATCGCCGCGTTCTACGTCGTAGGCAAAAGTCTGCGGCCCGTCGATGTGCTCCAGGGCTGAATAATGGAACTCATGGGCGCGGATTGCGCCATCGGGTGCGGGGTCCACCCGCCACGGCACGGCGGCGTCGGTGGGGCGAAGGCGAACATAGCCCCGGCCGCGCGGACGTTCATTCATGACGGTATCGGCGGGCACCGCGCCGACCATGGCGAACCGTTCGCCGTGCCATGTAATGGATCGGCTGAGGTACATCAGTCCCCCGCACTCGGCATAACACGGCAGCCCGTCCCGCAAGTGGTCGCGGATGGCGGCGCGCAACGGGGCGTTTGCCTCCAGCGCTGCCATGTGGGTTTCCGGGAACCCGCCGCCGATAATCAAGCCATCGATATCCGGCGGCAGGGCGGTATCGTGCAGCGTATGGACGGGAACCAGTTCCGCGCCCTCGGCGGCCAGGGCATCCAGGTCGTCCGGGTAGTAAAAGCCGAACGCGCTATCATGGGCGATAGCGATCCGCAGGCCCGTGCGAGCTAGGGGCGCGACACCTGCCGGCGCGGGCAGGGCAGGGGCTTGGTGCGCGGCAGCCTCCACCGCGTCCAAGTCAATGCTGGCGGCGATCACGGCGGCGACGCCCTCCACCACCGCCTCGGACGCCGCTTGTTCATTCGCCGGAATGAGGCCCAGGTGCCGCTCGGCCACCTTGAGTGCGGTATGCATCGGCACGGCCCCCAGCACCGGAAAGTCCGTGTATGCCTCCACGGCGGCGCGCAGTTTGGACTCATGCCGCGCCCCGCCGACCTTGTTCAGGATCACTCCCGCAAACGTTGGCGCGCCGTCAAAGTGCTGATAGCCCAGCAATAGCGGCGCAATGCCCCGCGTCATGCCCACGCAGTCCACCACCAGCACCACCGGCGCCTCGATCAATCGGGCCAGGGCGGCGTTGCAGGTCGAGCCGTCCGTCTCCACACCGTCATAGAGGCCCTTGGTGCCCTCGATCACCGCCAGATCGGCGGCAGCTTCGTGGCGGGCCAGCAGGGCGCGGATGGCCTCGGGCGTCTGTGTGTTGTAGTCCAGGTTGTAGCACGCCCGCCCCGCCGCGCTGCCCAGCCACAGCGGGTCAATGTAATCCGGCCCCTTCTTGAAAGGTTGCACCACGCGCCCCCGCTGGCGCAACGCACGTACCAGCCCCAGGCTGACCATGGTCTTGCCGGAGGATTTATGGGCGGCGGAGATGAACAGGCGGGGCATGGGCAAGTGGCCTTTGTGGAAGAAACGCGGGCGCTGCCCGCACCCGCCAGGAGGCTCGGCCTCCTGGACCTCGGGAACGGCGCTCTTACTGCTGCGCGCGGCGCATTAATAAGTCTCGGAAAAATGCCTGCGGCGCAAGGGAGTAAAGGCACGGGTTCCAAGGGCCAATGGCCCATACACCGTGGCCACTGGTCCGCGTGGGTACGCGGGTCAAGCCCGCGCACGACGAACTCATTGAATATAAAGAATTTTGTCGTGGCCGGGCTTGACCCGGCCATCCACGCGCCGCCGACTGCGCCGCATTTCCGGCATCGGCCCGCGCTGTAAGCCGCGCGCAGCGCATCTGCCTGCGGCGCAAAGGAAGCGCCGTAACGTCCTGGGATCCAAGGGCCAATGGCCCTTGGCGGGTGTGGGCAGCGCCCACATGACTTAACCCCGGCGCCATCCCCGAACCCCTCTCCCCCGAAGGGGAGAGGGGTCGGGATGGCCCCGGTGGGACGGGGGAGGTGAGGCCTGGGGCCGTGCCCGCGGTCAGGCTGCTCCGGGCAACGCCTCCCGCGTGCGGTTCTCCCACAGGGAGTCCGCCTGGGTCTGGGCCTCGCCGATGGAGGCGGCGCGGCCCATGAGCTTCAACGCGATGGCGGTGGTGCCGACCACCGTCGCGCGGGCATAGTCGTCGCCTTCGTCGCCGCGCCAGACGGCTTTGAGACGGGACAGGTCGAGGACCTCGTCCTTGGGCTGCCGGGAGTCGGGCAGCAGGGCGGGCCAATCCTCGGTGCCCGTGACGCCGTTGTGCAGGGTCCACACCTGGCAGGGCTTTTGCGGGCGGCGCTCGGCTTCGCCGCCGTCCCCCTTGAAGATCGCCATGTGCGGCTGGCCAACCAGTCGGGCAGCTTCCTGGTGAACGGGCAGGTAGGCCGGGTGTGTCACCGACAGGATCTGCGCCGGGGCGTCGAACGGGTTGAGCTTGCGCCCGACCGTGTGGATGGGCGAGCGGACCCCCAGGATATGGCGCAGGTCCATGATCTCCTGAAGGCGCGGGCTGATCGCGGGCAGGGTGACGTAGGCGAAATTGCGGGCCTTGAGGTGGGCCACCGCCTCATCCAGGGTCGCCGCCACCGGCACGCCCAGGGCAGCCAGGGCTTCGGACGTGTACAGGCGGCCGGTGGTGTGGCCTTCGGACCCGTGCATGAACACCTTCACACCCGATTCCGCCAGCAGCAGGGCCGACAGCAGGAACCACGGCAACTGCCGCGCCTTGCCCGCCCAACTCGCCCAGTCCAGATCCACCGCCGGGCGGTCGGCAGGCAGCGTCAGGGCGGAGCGGATGCCGCGCACGAACCCGGCCACTTCCTCGGGCGTCTCGGTCTTGACGCGCAGCAGGCAGAGGAACGCGCCGAGCTGCGCCGGTTCCACCGACCCGGCCATAATGAGCTTGACGGCGTCCTCAGTTTCCTCGGTGGTCAAGGGGCGCGACAGGTTCGGCCCCTTGCCCAGGATGCGGACGTATTGGGCAAACGGATGTTCAGTGGTCATGGCAGCGTTGCTTCTTCCGGTCAGAGTCACTCGGCGGGCGCCGGGACGGCCTCGTGGGAGGCATCCGCCCCGTCTTTGGGGGCGGCGTCCTTGGCAGCCGGGACATGATCGGGGTCCACGACCTCGTCGGCAAGACTTTCAGGCAGGAACCGTAGCGCGCCGACTGCGATGGTCAGCAGCAGCAGGGCCACGCCAACGCCGCCGATGCCCAGCAAAACCTCTGGCAGGGTAGGGGCATAGGGCGCGACCACACCGTCAAACCGGGCAGAGGAGACTTCCATTCCGGGGAACAGGACCAGCGGGAAGGCCTGACCGCCGATGATGATGACGTAGATATGCGCCAGCCCGCCGATCTGCACGGCGATGGATGCCCCGACGATGGCCACCCGGTTGCCGCCCATCTGCGGGTGCAGCAGCAGAACCAGCGGCACCACGATGCCGATGCCCACGCCGAGCAGCCAGAAGATGCTGGTGTAGACGGACCCGCCGGCCAGCAGCCACGCCTCATAGGCGCGATGTTCGGCGGCGTAGATTCCGGTGATGTGTTGGACGGCCAGGAAGTAGGCCGTGGCGGCGACCATGATGCCGGTCAGGCGTTGCAGGCGGGTCAGCACCACATCACCCAGCGGCCGGTCGGCCCAGGTGTAGGCGGCCAGCACCACCAGCATGAACACCGCCTGCCCGAAGGCCAACGACATGGCGATGAACAGCGGCGCCATGATGGCCGCGTCATAGGCTTCGCGGGCAACCAGGAAGCCGAAGATCGACCCCGTGCCGGTGGTCAGGATGAGACGCCAGACGAACGCGCCAAGCGCGGCAGGCATGTAATAGCCGCTGCCCCGCCGGTCCATCATGGTCCACAGATAGCCCGCAACGATGGCGAAGAAGCCCGAATACAGGATGACGTTCCACGAGAAGATGGATGTCGGATTGATATTGGTCATTGTGACCAGCAGACGGTCTGGCCGCCCCAGGTCGAGCAGCAGCGCCGCAAGACCACCGGCCAGCAGGGCCAGCGCCAGCAGCCCGGATAGGCGGGCCAGCGGCTTGTACATGTCCTTTCCGAACACCGAACTGACCGAGGCCACGTTCAGCGCGCCGGATGCAGCAACAATCAGGAACACGGCGAACACATGCGGCGTGCCCCAGACGACATGGTTGTTCATGCCGGTGATCCAGTGCCCGGCATGTTCCATGGTGTAGGCAGCACCGCCGCCGATCAGCGCCATCAGGCCGAACGCGGCGATCAGTCCCCAGTAGCCGGACGATTTGGCGTCCAACGCGCGGTAGACGATACGGGATTTGCTATGGGCAGCCATTGCGCGGTCCTCCCCCTACAGGCCGATGTAACGCACGCCCGGCTTGGTGCCGAGGTCGCCACGGATGGTCGCCGTGGAAACGTCCTTCACCTTGCGGGAAATGGCGCTGTTTGGGTCGTTGAGGTCACCGAACAGCATGGCGCCGGTCGGGCAGGTTTCGACGCAGGCCGGGTCACGCCCGGCATCGACCCGGTGGGCGCACAGGGTGCAGGATTCCACGCATCCCTTGCCGCGCGGATTGTGCGGCTTCTGCTCGGTCGCGACTTCGTGGGCGAAGGAGCGTGCCTTGTACGGGCAGGCCATCATGCAGTAGCGGCACCCGATGCAGCGGTGACGGTCCACCAGGACGATGCCGTCGGCGCGCTTGAACGACGCCGTGGTCGGGCAGACGTCCACGCAGGGCGGGTTCTCGCAGTGCTGGCACATCACCGGCAACTGCTTGGAATGGCTGGTTTCCGGGTCGCGGACGGTGACGACGCGGATATATTGCGGGTCGGTGGCGTCCCGCCCGTGGTCGGGCAGGCCCATTTCTTCGTTGCAGGCTGTCACGCACTTTGTGCAGCCCTCGACGCATTTGGTCGCGTCAATCAACAGGCCCCAGCGCTGCTTGGCGCTGGCCGGATCAGCCGGATTGCGGGCCTGAGCCGGGGCGATCAGGGTGATGCCGGGGGCCAGGGTTCCCGCCGCCACGGCGGCCGCGCCGACCTTAAGCAGGTCGCGGCGAGACGTTTCAGGATTGGTGCGGTCGTCGCTCATGCCTAGCCCTCCCTCAACGCGCGGCTTGCCCACCGGACTGCCCGGACGGCAGCGAGGTGTGGCACTGGAAGCAGTCGGGCTGAACGGCGGCGTACTCATGACAGGCCACGCAGAAATGCTCCGAGCTTTGATGGGAGACGGCCTTGCCCGCCGCGTCATTCACCGCATGGCAGTCGATGCATCCCTGCAGGCTGTGCTGCGTGGTGCGGATGCCTTTGCGCACGGTGTCGTCCCGCTGATGGGTCAGCAGCTTCATGTGGTTGGTCCGCATGAAACCGGGGTCCTCCACGCACTGGGTGCCCGCCGCGGCCTTGGGGACCATGGGGAAGGGCACGTCGGCAGCAAACCCCGTGCCCGCCCCGGCGACCAGCGCCAGGACGGTCACGGCGAGCGCCGCAAGGAGGACCCGAAGGCCCCTGTTTCCGGGGGTGCCGGACGTTGACGTCGCGGGCATCGGCCAGTCTCCCACTTTTTCTTTAGTCTTCGCCCAGGCCCATGTGGATGTAGCCGGTCGGGCAGACGTCGTTGCAAATGTGGCAACCGATGCAGCGGGTGTACTCGGTATAGACGTACCGGCCCACGGTGCGTTCGGCCTTGGGCACGCGGTGAACGGCGTCCTGCGGGCAGAACACCACGCAGTTGTCGCATTCGAAGCACAGGCCGCACGACATGCAGCGCTTGCCTTCGTTGATCGCCTGTTCCTCGGTGAAGCCCTTCAGGCGTTCCTGGAAGTTGCCCAGCACCTTGTCGCTGTCGATGTGGATTTCTTCCCGCATGTTGCGTTCGACGAACGGGAAGTGCCCGAGGAACAGCCCGTCGGCGGTGATGATTTCCTGCGCCGAGCGGTCTTCGTAGTTGTGGATGGCGAACTTGTTTTCCGACGTGCCGCGCACCGGCGTCTTGTCGTACTCGGCAGGCGTCAGGCCCGACTGCTGGAGCATGGACAGCAGGTTCCAGTGGTGGACGTCCACCTTCGGGCGCTTGGTATCGGGGTGTCCGGCCAGCATGTGATCGATGCTGTCGGCCGCAATGCGGGCATGGCCGATGGCGGTGGTCAGCAGGTGCGGGCGCACCACGTCGCCGCCAACGAAATGCTTGGGCATCTTGGGCACGGCATAGGTCTTGTCGGCATTGATGTAGCCGTGACCGTTGTCCAGCACCTCGATCCCCGCCATGTCGCCCTTCTGGCCGACGGCCGAGACGATCAGGTCGCAGTCGATGGTGAACTCGGTGCCCTCGCGCGGGATGGGGCGCATGCCGTCCATGTCGCACAGGCACAGCTTCAGCCCGATGGCGCGGCCGTCGGCGTCCTTGAGGACTTCGAGGGGCATGACGCCGCCCTTGATGTCGATGCCCTCGTGCTTGGCGTCGGCGACTTCGCGCTCGGCGGCCGTCATCTTTTCGACCGGGAACAGCGAGGTCAGGGTGACTTCGGCGCCCGACCGCTTGGCCGACGAGGACACGTCATGGGCGGTGTGGCCCCACACCACGGACTCGGCGCTTTCATTCGGCTTTGCCTCGGTGATGTGACCGAGGCGGCGGGCCACCGAGGCAACGTCGATGGAGGTGTCACCGCCGCCGATCACCACGATGCGCTGGTTGACGTGCTGCAGGCGGCCTTCGTTGAAGGCGCGCAAGAAGTCCACGCCGGAAATGCAGTTCGGGGCATCCCAGCCGGGGATGGGCAGGCCCTTGCCGGCCTGGGTGCCGATGCCCCAGAACACGGCATCGAAGTCGGCGTTGAGCTGATCGAGGGTGATGTCCTTGCCGACCCGCACGCCGCACTTCACCTCGATCTTGCCCAGGTCGATGATGCGCTGGATTTCGGCGTCAAGCACGTCGCGCGGGACGCGATAGCCGGGGATGCCGTAGCGCATCCAGCCGCCCAGGGAGGGCGCGGCCTCAAAAATGGTCACGGCATGGCCCTTGCGGCGCAACTGGTACGCGGCGGCCAGACCGGCCGGGCCGCCGCCGATGACGGCGATCTTGCGGCCGCTGTCGATCATCACCGGGTCAAAGCCCAGCTTGTTCTCGATGGCGTAGTCGCCGACGTAGTGCTCCACGGCGTTGATGCCGACGAAGTCCTCGACCTGATTGCGGTTGCAGCCGTCCTGGCACGGGGCCGGGCAGACGCGGCCCATCACGGCCGGGAAGGGGTTGGCTTCAACCATGCGGCGGAAGGCGTATTCCTGCCACGCCATCGGCTTGCCGTCGGGACCGGCCGGCGGCTTGTCGATGCCGCGCGCGATCTGGAGCCAGCCGCGAATGTCGTGGCCGGACGGGCAGCTACCCTGGCACGGCGGGGTGCGGTGGATGTAGGTCGGGCACTTGTGCGACCAGCCGGCATCGAAGATCTGCTCGGTCCACTGGTCCCACTTCTGGTCGCCTTCGGTGTAGCGGCGCCAGGTGTGCCCTTCGGCGTTCCCGTCCTTGCCCTGAACAGCGGTATCCGTCGCCATGGTGTTCTCCCTGTCTCATTCTTGAAAGCGGGTGCCGGCCATTTTCTGGCTCGGGCGCCCTCGCTTCAGGACTTGTTCGTACCGAGCTGGATCGCGTTGCTGACCAGCTGATGGACTGAAACGATCATGTTCATGTCCATGCCGTAGTAGGGCAGGACCTTGGTGAACTGGCTCTTGCATATGGCGCAGATGGCGGCCATGTGCGTGACGCCGTGTTGTTCGACCACCTGTTTGAGCGCGTTCATTCGGGGCATGGCGCCCTTGACGCGGATTTCCATCAGGTCGTCGGTCAGGAGGCCGCCGCCGCCACCGCAGCAGAAGGTCTTTTCGAAAATAGTGTCGTCGGCCATGTCCACGAACTTGGGCACGCTGGCCTTGATGACTTCGCGCGGGATGACGAACTGCCCGCCGGGGAAGTCCCCCATGCGCGAGGCGCGCGCCACGTTGCAGCTATCGTGCATGGTTAAAACCATGCCGCTGTTGGCCTCCTTGTCGAGGATGATGCCGCCGCTCTTGATGGCGTTGTGGGTGACTTCGAGGATGTGCTGGGGCACCGGATAGCGCGGGTCGAGGAAATCCCACGGCCCGGCGTAGGTGTTCAGGAAGCTGTAGGCGACACGCCACGCGTGGCCGCATTCGCCGAACACGATGCGCTTGACCTTGAGGTCCAGAGCCGCCTTGCGGATGCGGTTGGCGATCTTGTGCATTTGGTCGTAGGAGCCGATGAACATGCCGAAGTTGGCCGCCTCGGACGCCTCGGAACTGACCGTCCACGAAATGCCTAACTGATGGAACACCTTGGCGTAACCAATAAGGCCGTCAACGTGCGGTTCGGCGAAGAAGTCGGCGGATGGCGTGACCAGAAGAACCTCGGCGCCCTCGACATCGACCGGGAACCGGACGGCGTGGCCGGTATCTTCGAGGACGTCTTCCTCAAGGCCTTCCATGGTGTCGGCCAGGGCAGCCTCGGGCAGACCGAGGTTGTTGCCGATCTTGTGGACCTTGGTGATGATCTCGTTGCAGTACTTCTGTCCCATGCCGACGTGATCAAGGATCTCGCGGGCGGCCATGGATACTTCGGCGGTGTCGATGCCGTAGGGGCAGAACACCGAACAGCGGCGGCACTGGCTGCACTGGTGGAAGTAGGTGTACCACTCGTCCAGGACGTCCTGGGTCAACGGACGGGCGCCAACGAAGCTGCCGAACATCTTCCCGGCCGGGGTGAAGTACTTGCGATAGACCGACCGCATGAGGTCCTGGCGGGCCACCGGCATGTTCTTGGGGTCGCCGGTGCCGAGGAAATAGTGGCACTTGTCCGAGCATGAGCCGCACTTCACGCAGCTATCCATGTAAACCTGGAGCGACCGGTACTTGCCCAGCAGTTCGCCCATCTTGCCGATGGCCTTGTCGTGCCAGTCGTCGACCAACGCGCCGGGGAAACCCAGCGGCTCCTGGTGCTCGGGCTTGGCGAGGAAGGGCCGCGAGTGGGCCATGGCGTCCGGGACCAGGGCCGGGTTGTCCGGCACGTCATGGTCCAGGTTCAGCACGGGCGTTTCGAATTTGGCAGCCATCGGTCAGGTCCTCAGTGTCGCAGTCTCGGCGTGTCGCAGTCTCGGAGCGCAGGTCAGAAACCGCGCTTGGCGTCGTAGCCGGCCGCCCAGGGCGCCACATGGCGGCGCTCACGCGGGTTGTCGGCTTGGTTCCGCGTCGGGCTGAAGAAGACGCCCGGAACGTGCAGCAGCTTGGAGAACGGGAACACGATCATCAGCGCCGCGACCAGACCCAGGTGGATGAGCAGACCCGGATGCCCCGGCAACGGCTGGATGGAAAAGCGCATCAGGCCCAGGAAGAAGGCCTTCACGGCGAGAATGTCGGTCGGATGCACGAACTTCATGAGCAGGCCGCTCACGCCGATGGCGATCAGCAGCAGCAGCATGACGATGTCCGACGGGTTGGTGATGTAGCGCACGCGGGCAATCAGGAAGCGGCGGGCCAGCAGCGCGGCCAGCCCGGCCACCATGGCGAACCCCGCATAGATGCCGATCGGCTGAATGAGGACCAGCAGGGTCGGCACGTCGGCGATGAAGTAGCGCGCGTGACGCACCAGGACCAGGGCCAGCCCGGCATGGAACGCCATGGCAAAGACCCACAGCAGCTTGTCGGACTTGAACAGGCTCTCGAACAACGTCACTTCACGAGCGACCCGGAAGGCCGCGCCCGACTGGGTCATCGGGGCCGGGGTGGTCGGGATCTTGAGGGGCGCAGGGGTGCGCCAATACTGCGCGATCTTGGAGCCTAGCCCCACGACCAGCACCAGCGCCGCCAGATAGAACAGGGCCGCGTAGGCTATCGAAATTGCGGACATGGCACTCCTGCTCCCCATGTGCTCAGGGCATACGGACCCCCGTACTCCGGCTCATTGGCGGCCGGATCCCCTTTGCTTGAAACGGTATTCGTGTGGTGTCGTCGGTCGTTTTAGGCACCGGGAGGTGGAGGGGGCAGCCGGGCCGCCCTCTCCACCCTACACCGATGCGATCAGACGCAGCCGGTCGGCTTGGGCAGGCCGGCGATCTTGCAGGCCTGCTTGGCCGGGCCGTACGGGAACAGTTCGTACAGGTACTTGTTGTTCCCCTTTTCGGCGCCCAGCTTCTTGGTGATCGCCTTGGTCAGCACGCGCACGGCCGGGGCGATCTGGTATTCGGCATAGTACTCGCGCAGGAAGTTGACGACTTCCCAGTGCTCGGGGGTCATGTTGACCCCTTCGGACTCGGCCAGCAATCCGGCGAGGTCTTCGTTCCACTCGTCGAGATTGATGATGTAGCCTTCTTCATCGACTTCGATCGTCTTGCCGTTAACTTCGTAGGCCATCCCTCTAAACTCCTTTTTTGGTGGGTGAAGGGTGGATCACAGCCACGCTTGAACGGCGCTGTGTTCCACCGCCAAGTCCACGAACCCTTCGTAATCGACGACGGTGATGCCGGCGATCACATTATCCTCGCTCATTCCGCGGGCAGCGAGGTCGGGGCCGAGGACGAAGACCTTGCACTTTCCGACCGCCTCTTCGACCTTGGCAGCGACGGACGTGCCCTTGGTGGCGGCATAGACCGCATCCTCGATGAAAAGGATGGCGGCGCCGTCAACGGCATGGGCGAGGCAAGACGCGACGGCGTTGCGCTCGAAGGGCGACTTGTTGACCGTGTGCAGCATGGTGAACAGTTCCTTCCTTACGCGCTCAGTACCACGTCCATGCCGTTCATCAGTTCGGCCATCTCGGCCTGGCTGATGACTTCGACGTCGACGATTAAGTCGTCTTCGGTCAGGCCGCGTTCTTCCAGGCCTTCGCGTTCGACGTACAGCTTTTCGATGTCATAGCCATCGAGGGCGCGGAACGTCTTGGAGAAGTTTTTCATGCCGACGCGGGCCGGGTCCTGGTTCTTGACGATCTGATAGATGCCGTCGTCAACGAACGCCAAATGGACGTCCTGGTCGAAGGCGGCCGAAATCAGCACCATCTCCAGAACTTCCAGGGCATAGATGCTGCCGTGCGGCGCCTTGCGGTTCACGAACATGAACTTCTTGACGACACCCGAGGTGTAATCGTCGTCGTCGCCGGGCAGGTCCATGACTTCACTCATCGTTTTCTCCCCTGCCTCAGTCGCCGAAGGTCATGACGCGGTCAGCCTGGATGCCAACCTCGATCAACTGACCCAGACCGGAGATGCGGAAGCCCTCGGCCAGGTTTTCTTCCTTCAGACCGCGGCGCAGGCCGGCAGCGACGCACACCACCAGATCCACGTTATGATCGCGGGCCATGTCCGCCCACAGCTTGCCGATCTGGCGCTCGTCCTGCGGCGCTTCGAGCAGCTTGTTCGCGTTGTGCACGCCGTCATAGTAGAAGAAGACGCGCGACACGGTATGGCCCTTGGCAATGGCCGCCTTGGCAAATTGATAGGCGGAATCCACGGCCTGATGGTTGTAGGGGCCTTCGTTGACCAAAATGCCGAATTTCACGTTCCAAACCTCTTGATTAGAAGCGGATCTGAGCCGAGGCGTTCAGGCTGGAGCGCGACCCGCGCCAATTGTCCACATGGTACTTCGTGAACGGCAGGCCGGTCAGTTCGAAGAAGCGCGGCCAACCGATGCGGTCGATCCACTCGTTCATGCGTTCCCAAGGGCGGGCGTCGGCCTTGTAGGCGGCCAGGATCTGCTTGACCACCGAGGCGACTTCCGGCCAGCGCGGCGCGTTGTTCGGCAGACCGGCAGCGACCAGCTTGTGGAACGCGGGCTTGGACCGGGTGGAGGAGTGCTTGCCGCCAACCCAGATGGCGAGCTTGGAGTGCTCGGGGTCGTTGATCTGCATGGGCGGGCAGGGCGGGAAACAGGCGCCGCAGCACACGCACTTCTTTTCGTCGACTTCCAGGCTCGGTTTGCCGTTGACCATGGCCGGGCGGATGGCCGCGACCGGGCAGCGGGCCACCACCGTCGGACGCTCGCACATGTTGGCAACGAGGTCGTGGTTGATGGTCGGCGGCTTGGTGTGCTGGATGTTGATGGCGATGTCGCCCTGACCGCCGCAGTTGATCTGGCAGCAGGACGTGGTGATCTTCACGCGGTTCGGCATCTCTTCATGCTTGAACTCGTGATACAGCTCGTCCATCAGCGCCTTGACGACGCCCGAGGCATCGGTGCCCGGAATGTCGCAGTGCAGCCAGCCCTGGGTATGCGAGATCATGGAGATCGAGTTGCCGGTGCCGCCGACCGGGAAGCCTTCGGCCTCCAGCTTGGCAATCAGCGGGTCGACCTGGGCGGCGGTCGAGACCATGAACTCGATGTTCGAGCGGGTGGTGAAACGGACGCGGCCTTCGGCGAACTGGTCGGCGATGTCGGCCAGCTTGCGGATGGTGTAGACGTCCATCTGACGCTGGGTGCCCGCCTTGACGGTCCAGATTTCATCGCCGGACTTGGCGACGTGGTGCAGGACGCCGGGGCGCGGACGGTCATGCCAAGCCCACTTGCCGTAGTTCTTCTGCATGATCGGGTGCATGTACGGAAACGGATCCGGTGCTCCGCTCTCGGTCGGATGGCGCAGTTCAGCCATTTCTAATCAGCCTCCCTTTGGAGTGACTTCCCCTGGCGGGGGAGGCCGCAGCCTCCCCCAGCGATTTTTCGTTACTCGGCGGCAGCCGCGGAGCCACCCTTGCGGGCGTGCCACTTGGCGGCTTCTTCGTCCCAGCCGTCCATGCGGACGTAGGAGTTGGCGCGCGGATGGCTGACCATGTTCGGGTCGACGGGCAGGCCGACGCCTTCAAGGAAGTTCACCAGACCGATGCGCTCGATCATTTCGCCGGTCCGCTCGTGGTCCAGCGCGTTTTCGGCGAAGAACTCGACGACGTTGGTGGCGATTTCCAGCAGGCGCTCGTAGTCCTCGTCGGTTTCGAGCTTCATGAAGGGAACCACGACGGTCCCCATCAGGTCGCCGATCTTGAGGGTGCGCTTGCCGCCGATCAGGATGGTGATGCCCTTGTCGTCGCCAGGGCTGAGCGCCTTGGTCATGACGTTGATGCAGTGCATGCAGCGGACGCAGGACTTGTTGTCGATGGCCAGCGTGTCATCGTCGTTGAGTGACACCGCGTTGGTCGGGCACATGGTGACGACCTGATCGATCGCCCACTTGCGGCCGTTCTTGGCGATGTAGTTCTTGACCTCGGCCTGATCGATCTTGATGTCGTCGCGCCAGGTACCCAAAGTCGCAAAGTCGGACCGATGGGTGGCGTTGACGCAATCGTTGGCGCAGCCCGAGAACTTGAACTTCATCTTGTAGGGCAGCGACGGACGATGCATGTCGTCGAGAGTGTTGTTGATGATGGTGCGCAGGGCCTTCTGCTCGTCGTAGCACGACTGCTCGCAGCGGGCCGAGCCGACGCAGCTCATAGAGGTGCGGATGCCCGCACCGGCGCCACCCAGGTCAAAGCCCATCTCGTTGAGTTCATCGAACGCGCTCTGGACGTGCGCGGTGTCGGTGCCCTGGAACATGATGTCGCCGGACTGGCCATGGAAGGCTATCAGGCCCGAGCCATGGCGCTCCCAAACGTCGCACATCTGGCGCAGCAGATCGGAGGTGTAGTGCATGCCGGCCGGCGGCTGGATGCGCAGGGTGTGGAATTCGCTGGACTCAGGGAATTTGTCGGCCACTTCGGAGAAACGCGGAATGACGCCCGCGCCATAGCCGAACACACCGACGGTGCCGCCCTTCCAGTAGCCCTTGCGGGTTTCGTAGGAATGCTCGAGCTGGCCGAGCAAGTCCTTCATCATATTGGCATAGGGCTTGTCTTCCGACTGCGCCAAGCGCTTAAGTCCGGTTACGAAGCTCGGCCAGGGACCGCTCTCGAGTTCGTCGAGCAACGGAGTCTTGGGCATCTCCTTAGCCATAAACACTACCTCCCTGTTTACGCAGCGGCGCGCCTGCTTCGGCGGTCGGCGCGATCAGCCTTGACCAGTGCCCGGACAATCCGGGCGGTTCGTGGGCCAGCGGCGCGGGGGGCGTGTTACGGTGCGGACAACCTTAGGCCACCGGCAGCACGGCCTGTCGTCAAGACAGGGGCGTGGCGTCGACTGGCGCGGGTCCACGTAACCTCCGTTCCTCCCCCGGCGTACCCGAAGTCAGCGGCCGGCTTCTCGTCCGGCTGCACTGTCTTCAAGCTCCCATCCACGTATGGCGGGACCGCCTGGAAAACCTCCTTGCCAGCATTCCACGGGGTGTTCCGTCCTTCATCCACCCTTCTGCGGTTATGGCCCTCTTAAATGTAGGCCTGCAACCGTGCGGTAATGCTGTACATTCACAGACCTTAATATAACACTGTCCTCAAGTGAAAGCGGTTTCTTCAAGGGAGTTCCAGATTTTTGGACGTAGGCGGAAATGATACGCGTTTGCAAAGGCAAGTTTTGGAGCAATCCTAGGAAATCCGCGACTTGTTGCGGCGCACCTATTTGTTGCAAAGCACACTGAGTTAATAATTTGTCGCAATAAACTAGAGTGCGGGGAGGAGCGTCCACCATGGCGGCACGAATCAACACTGTTCAAGCACCTACCTGGCGCTCCGGCGGTTCGCCCTTCGACCTGACGGCGGACGGCGTCTACCGGGCATGGCGGGATCGTCGGCTGGAGAGCCACCCGCGCGCCGCCGAAGACATTGTTGTCGAGGTGGCCGATCCGGCGTGCCTGACCGTTGCGGAGGAGGAGGCCTTGGCCGACCGTCTGGCCCGCTGCAACATGGCGGTCTATGCCGGGCCGGCCAACCCGCCTCTGACACGCGAGGGGGTGCGCGCTTTCGGGCGGCGGTTCGGTCTGGACCGACTGGACGCCAACATGCTGTCCGACACCGACGGCATCACGCCCTTGTCGGTGGCCGAGGGCGGCACGCGCACGCGTTATATCCCCTACACCAACCGGCCCTTGGCGTGGCACACCGATGGGTACTACAACGCCCCTGAAGCTCAGGTGCGGGCCATCTTGCTGCATTGTGTCCAGTCGGCGGCGGAGGGCGGAGCGAACGCCCTGCTCGATCACGAGGTGGCCTATATCCTGCTGCGCGATGCAGACCCGGTACACATTGCCGCGCTCAGCCGCCTGGACGCCATGAGTATCCCCGGCAACGCCGAGGAAGGGCAGCCGCCGCGGCCCGACAGCGTGGGGCCGGTGTTCTCCGTCATGCCTGATGGGCGGCTCCACATGCGCTATACCCGCCGCAAGACCAACATCGCCTGGGCGCCGGACCCCGCCGTGGAGGCCGCCGTCGCGGCATTGGAGACCATCCTGGATTCCGACAGCCCATTCATCCTGCGCCATCGCCTGTCTGCCGGGCAGGGGCTGATCTGCGCCAACGTGCTTCACAACCGAAGTAAATTCGAAGACCCTGCCGAGGCAGATGCAACGGCCCGTCTGTTATACCGCGCCCGCTACCACGATCCCCTTCGTCTGAAAAATCAGGAGATTGCCGCCCCATGAGCACCATCGACGAAACCCCCGCCGAGGGCTGGGGCGCCGAAGCCACCGTCCAGGATCTCGATGTCGTGGAGGCTCCATGGGGCCGCGAAATTACTCTCAAGAGCGCCGCCTGGGGCAGCGGGATGCGCATCCTTCAGGTCCGCATAAGGGAAAAGCGCCGCTTTACCGACGTTGATCTGGACGAAGACACCGTGCGGCGGCTGGTCGCCACCATGCAGGGATGGCTGGACGCCGGGGCGAAGGGGGAGTAGAGCCGGGCGCTGCCCGGACCCGCAAGGAGGCCAGCCTCCTTGACCTCGGGACGTGACGAGGTTAAGCCGCGCGCAGCGCATTAAATGCCGACATTGTCTGCCTGCAGCGCATGATAATCACGGTACTTAACACGGGATCCAAGGGCCTCGGCCCTTGGCGGGGATGGGCAGCGCCCATCCTTCCCTCAGAGGCGCATGGGCTGTTGCCTGAGCAGCAGCCCCTCCTTCTAATCACG
>Ga0172382_10003187_pt1 | contig 26279 bp, 31 predicted proteins | sample Leawel138RmetaG_FD_122245 | JGI IMG/M metagenome (GOLD analysis project Ga0172382, IMG submission 122245) | Leachate microbial communities from a municipal landfill in Southern Ontario, Canada - Leachate well 138R metaG | ecosystem: Engineered > Solid waste > Landfill > Unclassified | place...
AGATCCAGTATCCATGCGGGTTCCACGCCATATTAGCATCTACGGAAATCCACTGACTTCCACCTGCAGCCGGCAAATCCGGGTCAAAATGAGACCGAGAAAACGGAAGCGTGGCGACTGCTGTTAATGCGCACCAGGCACCTCCTCCATGCTTAACACCAAGCGGTACTTGACGTCGCCGGATTTGAGCCTGCGCAATGCCTCATTCGCCCGCACGAGCGGCATGACCTCGATTCGCGGCCGCGCGTCCACCAGCACGCTGAAGGCCAGCGTTTTCTCGTTATCGCAGGGCGTGCCAGTGAGCGAACCCAGAATGCCGCGCTGACCGCCTATGAGCAGGCCAGCGGGCACCTGCAGCGGGTCCTTGCCCGGGTTGAGCACAACCAGCCGTCCCTCGGGCGCCAGCCCCGGCAGCAAGGCCGATACCGTATCCATGTCGGCGATCGTGGTAACGATAGCCTGCGCCCCACCCATGGCCTTCAGCCTGGCCGTCGCGTCTTCCTTACGGTTGTCGATATACACGTGCGCCCCCAGCGCCAGCACATCCGCCGCGATGTCGCTGCCGCGACCTACGGCCACCACCCTGAAGCCCATGCGCCGTGCGTATTGCAGCGCCATATGTCCGAGCCCGCCTATGCCCAGGATGGCCACCGTATCGCCTGCCTGCGCACCGCATTTTTTCAACGCATTGAAGGTAGCGATGCCGGCGCACAGGATGGGCGCAGCCTCAGCCGATGACAACTCCTCGGGAATGGCAACCAGCGCGGTATGACGCGCCAGCATCATCTCCGCATAACCGCCGTCGCAGCCACTGCCCACGGCAAGCTGGTTCTCGCAGAGCTGAAAGCGGCCCTGCCGGCACTGCACACACTGGTTGCAATGGCCACCCAGGCGACCCACGCCCACGCGCTGCCCCATCCGCCAGAGCGCGGGCACCCCGTCCCCCAGGGCAGCGATGCGACCAACCACCTCGTGGCCGGGTACGCGCGGCGGCTGCAGACCGGGGTCGACCCTATCCACGTCTATAGCATCGGCGCCGCAGACGCCGCAGGCCTCGACAGCGAGCAGCACCTGCCCCGGCCCCGGTGTTGGCGTCTGGCGCTCCACCAGCTCCAGAATCCCGGGTTGACTCGCCTGCATGGCACGATAGGTAGATTTCATCATGGTTGCTCCAAAAAAACATGGGTGCCATCTGCCGCTGCGCGATTGGCATTGGCCGCATACCCAACTGACATGCACGTATTGTGCGATCCTCGACGGAATCCTGAACGGAGAGCATGTTCCGGGAGCGGTGCTCAGCGAAGCCACGCTCGCTGCCGAGATCGGTGGGAACACGGTCATGCTTGAGCTCGATGACCGTTTGGCCGACCGGCGGCGGTTCCTGATGTTCAGTTTTGGTGACACATTCCACGAACGCCGCCACGACATCATTGCCGGGCACATCGAACTCGACGCTGCGCCTGGAAGTGCACCGAGTTCAGCACCGCTTCGCTGACCTCGCCCATGGTGGCGCAGGTACCGTAGGGGTTGCCGCCGGAGGCAAAGATCACCGGATCAGAATAACCCGGCGGCACGATGATGCTGCCCCAGTGCATGAAGATTCCATACATGCCCAGCAGCGGGGTCTCCTGCCCGCCGTGGGTGTTCTGGGCGCTGCTCATTTGACTTGGCTCATCTTGACTCTCCTTGGGGTTGAAAACTTGGTTCCTGAGCGCCGTGTTCTGGATCAGGCGCCGCAGATCACGCGTTCGCCCAGCTGCTCGCGCCCGTGCGGCGCATCAAAGTCGGGCTCCGGCCCTATGGAAACGATGCCGTAGGGGTTGAGCGTCGGGTGGCTGCGGAAATAGTGGTTGCGGATGTGGTCCATGTGCACGGTGCCGGCCACACCCGGCATCTGGTAAATGTCGCGCAGCAGGCCCGTGAGGTTGGGGTAGTCGGCAATGCGCTTCTTGTCGCACTTGAAGTGCGTTGCATACACGGCATCGAAGCGCAGTAGCGTAGTCCACAGGCGCAGATCGGCCTCCGTCAGCGTGTTGCCGACCAGATAGCGGCTCTTGCCCAGGCGCTGCTCCAGCGCCTCCAGCGTCTCGAACAGCGTCACCACGGCCTCGTCGTAGGCCGCCTGGCTGGTGGCAAAGCCGGCGCGGTAGACGCCGTTGTTCACGCGCGGGTACACCAGCTCGTTGACCGCGTCGATTTCGCCCTGCAGGTCCGCGGGGTAGTAGTCGCCGGGCCGGGCACCCACGCCGTCGAAGGCGTGGGTCAGCATGCGGATGATCTCCGAGGACTCGTTGTTGACGATGGTCTGGCGCTGCTTGTCCCACAGCACCGGCACCGTGACGCGGCCGGTGTACTCGGAATCGGCTTTCTGATAGAGCTCGTAGAGCTTGGTCAGGCCGTACAGCGGGTCGCCGTCGGCGGCGTCAAAGTCGGTGCCAAATTCCCAGCCGTTCTCCAGCATGAGCGGGTGCACCGAGGACACACCGATGTGCTGCTCCAGCCCCTTCCAGGCGCGCATGATGAGCGCGCGGTGCGCCCAGGGGCAGGCGTAGGACACGTAGAGGTGGTAGCGACCGGGTTCGGCCTTGAAACCCGCCTCGCCGCTCGGGCCGGCCACGCCGCTCTCCGTGATCCAGTTGCGGTACTGGCTGGCCTTGCGCTCGAAGCGCCCGCCCGTGCTCTTGGTGTCGTACCACTCGTCCTGCCACTTGCCGTCTACCAATAGTCCCATGATGTTTGACTCCTATCCTTCTGATTGAGTTTGTCGAGCTGCTCACTCCTCCTCGGAGGCCGATGATGCCATGGCGTTGATTATTTCCTTCATTTTGGCCAGTGCCGCGGGCTCCAGCCCCTCGCCGGTGATCCGGATCTGCACTTCGTCGCTGACGAACGGCAGATGATCGCCCAGACCGAAGTCGGAGCGCCGGACCGTGCCCGTCGCGTCAAAGCCTATGGCCGGCACCCCCAGCATAGGGTGCTCGCCGACGTGGTTGAGCACGGCAGCCCGAGTGTGGACGCTGCTGACAGGAATCTCGACCTCTATGGACAAATTGGCCGGCTCCTCGGCATCCTAGACCAGCGTGCCCTCGCTGATGTCGAACATGGCGCCGGGGTTGGAAAAGCCGAAGTGGTTCCAGCTCAGATCGATCTGGGTGTGGTAGGGGTCAAGGGCAAAGGTCTGCCCGGCTGCCCTGGATGGCATTGGCTGCGCCGTGCTGCCTCACCTGTGGCGATTGCCTCGGGACAGCAAGCTGAATTGTCCGCTTCCTTAACCTAGGACAAGTCTGGCGGCACATACCGGCCGACAGTAAAAGGCGCATGCAGAATACTGTATATTTACGTTATATATTTACGTGTCATCAAGGACATCGACCGTTACATCCTGGGCCGGGACGACGATCGGAGCAAGGGTTCGCGCGGCGCGTGCCGCGCATCATCCCGCAGGCGCAGCTTCGGCTGGCACCGCTCCGGGCCCCCCGTGCCCCGAGGGCACACGCCCCTCTCGTTGCAGCCGCTGTCCCGGGTCTCGAGACGCTCTCGTGCAACATATCTGACGGATCGACATGATCAGACTGGCCTACAGCACTTTCGGCCTCACTCAGCTGCCCTTCCTCGACGCGCTCGACGCCGTCGCCCGAGCGGGTTACGAGGGCATCGAAATCTCCTTCCATCGCCGCCAGTTCAATCCCTTCGAACTGGCGGACGACGACCTGGATGCGGTCGGAAAACGGCTGCGGCGCCTGGGCCTGACGCCCGCCTGCGTCGCCACCGCCTCACACTTCTTCACACCCTCGCGCCCGCACGAGCCCTCGCTCATGACGCTCGACCTTGCCGGGCGCAAGCGCCGCATCGATCTCGTGCGGCGCGGCATCCAGGTTGCGCGCCGCCTGGGTGTCAACCTGGTCACCTTCGGCAGCGGCTTCGTGCGCGACGACCACGTGCGCGAGCCGGGCATCGACCCGCATGAGGTGCTTGTCGACTCGATTCGCGAGTGCCTGCGCGAGGTCCGCGATGACGAGGACCTGACGCTGCTCGTCGAGCCGGAGCCGGGCATGTTCATCGAGACCCTCGACCAGGGGCTGGCGCTGATCGATGCGGTGGGCTCGCCCCACTTCGCCCTGCACATCGACATCTGCCATGCCTATTGTTCCGAACCGGACTACGTCGGAACCCTGCAACGCGCCGCCGCGCGGGCGCGCTACCTGCATATTTCGGATGCGCGTGAGGGCTGGAACCTGAAGATCGTCGAAGACCACCCGGAAATCGAATTCCGGCCGGATTTCGCCAGCACGCTCGTCTATTTTCCGTTGAATGCCGACTTCCTGCTGGTGGATCGCGCCCTGCCCCTGTACTTCTGCGAGCAAGCGCCCGATACGGCGCAGCGCGAGCGGAACGCGGCGCTGCTGGCGCGCGCGGGCATCGCCGCGCCGCCGGAGGCGATCGATTATCGCCAACTGTACGCCGGCGCCTCGCCGCTGGATGACGAGATCTTCACCTATCTGATTTCGGTGCCGGGCCTGTCCTTCGACGTCCTGGAGCGCGCGCGGCCGATTCTCGGCCATCTGCGCGGCGCGCGCGGGCCAGCACGGGTCGACCGGATGCTGGCCAACACGCTCACGGGGGTCGCACACTTCCACGAAATCCCCGGTTCGGGCACACTCGATCTCGCGGCCAGCTTCAAGGCGCTCAACGCGGGCGGTTTCGACGGCTTCGGCGCGGTGGAGCTCTATCACCACGTCGACTCCTGGCAGCAGGCGCTCGATGACAGCTACCGGCACCTTGCCGGCATCGACCAAGGCCGGGCGCGGGCCGCGCGGGTTTTTGCGCCATGAACGGGATCGAAACGCTGGGCTGGCGCGCGGATTGCGTCGGCGAACTCGATCACCGTCAGCTGAAGGCACCCAGTGTGAAGTTGCGCGGTGTGCACCAGGGCGTGGGCGGAGACGCCATCTACAGCATCGACCTGCGCCTGCGCCGGCCGAACGCGGACGAATACCTCACCAGCACCGAGGCGCACTCGCTCGAGCACTTTCTCCTGGAGGGTTTCCAGCGCCTGTTGCCGCAGCAGTTCATCGGCGTCGGCGTCATGGGTTGCCAGACGGGCTTTTACCTGAACCTGCTCAACGAGGGCCGGCGCGAGCGGGTGGAGACGCTGCTCGAACGCATCCTGCGCGATGTGCTGGAGGCCAAGGCGGTGCCCTACGCCAACGTGACGCAGTGCGGCCGCTGGCAGAACCACGACCTGGCCAGCGCGCAGGCCGTGGCGCGCGAGGTCCTGGCGGCGCGCGACCACTGGGGAGAGATCGCGTGAGCCGGCCCACCGAAGCGCGCTGGCAGGTCCGGGCAAGCCGCTGCATCGATTATGTCCTGGATACCGTGGACGATGTGTTCGATCCGCGCAGCGACAGCCTGCTCGCCGCCGGACGGCACGAGGGCAGCCGCCGCTTCGTCGTGGTGGATGCGCAGGTGTACCGCTTCCATGCGCCGCGCATCGAGAACTACTTCCGCCAGCGCGCCATCGAGGCGCGCATCCTGCCCATGATGGCGGGCGAGGCCGGCAAGACGGTCGAGGCCTGGCTCGGCATCGTGCGCGAGCTCGACCAGTTCCCGATCCATCGCCGCGACGAGCCGATCATCGCCATCGGCGGTGGCGTGCTCACCGACGTGGTGGGCTTCGTGGCATCGAGCTATCGCCGCGGCGTACCGCATGTCAAGGTGCCGACCACGCTCATGGGTTATGTCGATGCGTCGGTGGGCATCAAGACGGGCATCAATTTCAATGGCCACAAGAACCGCCTGGGCAGCTTCGAGCCAGCACGCGCCGTGCTGCTGGATCGCCGGCTGCTGGCCACGCTGCCGCTGCGCCACCAACGCAACGGGCTGTGCGAGATCATTAAGCTTGCGCTGGCGTGCGACGCCGAGCTCTTCGAGATGCTCGAGCACGATGGGGCCCGCGGCCTGGCGAGCGCCTTCCAGGACGAGGGCGCGCAGCCGATCCTCGATCGCGCCATCGACGGGATGCTCAAGGAACTGAGTCCCAACTTCTATGAAGATGAGCTCGCGCGCAAGGTCGACTTCGGCCATACGTTCAGCTATGGCCTGGAGATGTACTTCGAGGAGCGCCTGCTGCACGGCGAGGCGGTGCTGCTGGACATCCTATTCTCGTGCGTGCTCGCGCACGAGCGCGGCCTGCTCGAAGGCGCGCTCATCGAGCGCGTATTCGCGCTCGTACGCCGGCTCGGCATCGAACCGGCCTATGATCTTCTGGACGCAGAGCTAATGTGGGGCTCGCTGCTCGACCGGGTCGAGCATCGCAATGGGCAGCAGCTCGTGCCGCTGCCGTGCGCACTCGGCCAGTGTGTTTTCGTCAACGACATTACCCGCGCGGAAGTCGCGGCTTCGATCAGGATCCTTCAGACATGGACGACGCAGGCAGATGAACGAATCACCGAATGTTGATGCCGCGGAAATCGCGCACTTCAACCGCATGGCGGAATTGTGGTGGGATCCGGCCGGGAAGATGGGCCAGTTGCATGCGATCAACGCACTGCGCCTCGATTTCATCACCCAGCGCTTCCCGGGACCGAATCCGCGCGTCGTAGACGTGGGCTGCGGCGGCGGCATCCTTGCCGAAGCCCTGGCTCAATCGGGCGCCCGCGTCACGGGCATCGACCTCTCCGAGCTCTCGTTGCGGATCGCGCGCCAACACGCCGCCGCGGGCGGACTGGACATTGATTACCGCCTGATGGAGGCGGACGCGCTGGCGGCGACCGAGGCTGGACAGTTCGATGTCGTGACCTGCATGGAGATGCTCGAGCACGTGCCGCAGCCGCGGGGCATCATCGAGGCGTGCGCGCGGCTGCTCCGCCCCGGGGGAGTGGCCGTCTTTTCCACCATCAACCGGACGCCCAAAGCCTTCCTGTTCGCGATCGTGGCGGGCGAGTACATATTGGGTCTGCTGCCCCGTGGGACGCATACCTACCGCAAGCTGATCCGGCCCGATGAGATGCGCGCGTGGACCGCGGGCGCCGGGCTGCGCTTCGAAGCCATCGCCAGCCTGATGTACAACCCGCTGCGGCGCCGCTTCCGCGTGGCGCCCGGGCGCGAAGACATCAACTACATGGCTTGCTTCCACAAGCCCGAGTGACTGCCATGCAGCGTTTCCTTGCCCTGTCGCGTTCCGTGCACGGCGTGCTCGACATCGCCCTGCCGGGTTTCGTCGCCCTGCTCTGGCTGGGCGGCTTTCCAGACTGGACCGTACTCGTTCTCGGCCTGCTGACCGCGCTTGCCGGCTATACCGCGATCTATGCCCTGAACGACATCGTCGGCCTGCACGATGACCGCGAGAAGGTTGCTGGCGGTGTCAAACGAGGCTACGCGGTAGAGGCGTCGGAGATGCGCTATCCGATCGCCCAGAACCTCCTCAGCATGAAGTCGGCGCTCGCGTGGTTCGGGTTCTGGTTCGCGCTCACCATCGTCGGGATCTACCTGCTCAACCCCCGGATCCTCCTGATCCTCTTTGGCGCGACGGTGCTCGAGATCGTCTACGTGAAATTGCTGAAGGTGACTTGGCTGCGCACCTTCGTGAGCGGCCTGGTGAAATCCGCCGGGCCGATGGCGGCGGTCTTCGCCGTCGTTGAGCAGCCCGCCTGGCCGGGCCTTGCCTTCCTGCTGGTCTGGCTGATGCTCTGGGAGATCGGCGGGCAGAACATCCTCGCCGATTGGAACGATCTCGATGAGGACCGGCGTATCGGCGCGCGCACCATACCGCTCGTCTTCGGTCTGCCGGCGGCGGGACGGCTGGTGCTGGTCCTGCTTTCGCTGGTGGTGCTGCTCAGCCTGCTGCTGCCACTGTTTTCGCCGCTCGCGCTGGGCTGGCCGTTCCAGCTGGCACTGCTCGTGGCCGGGGTGGTGCTGCTGGTGCTGCCCGCGGTACGCCTGGCGCGCACCCTGGATGGCGCGCAGGCGGCGCGGCTGTTCGACCATTCCAGCCTATATCCACTGACGCTGCTCGTCATCATGGCGGTCTTCGTGCTGCTGTCCTGAGGAACCTCCGGATAGACCGGGCGGTCGGCGGGCGCCGGTCTCTCGCCCGAGGGCACCACAACGCAGGTCTTCAGCCAGCCGATCCCGAACATCCCCGGGAAATCCTTGACCGCCTTCGAGGTTGCCTACCCGCCAGCGGGTACCTCGCCGGCGCACCATCACGCCCAGTCGGCGTTCATCATGGCATACGTCATTTCCGGCGCCATCCGCAGCCAGGTCGAGGGCGAGCCCGTGCGGGTTTACAAAGCCGGCGAGTCCTGGTTCGAAAATCCCGGGGCGCATCACCTCGTGAGCGAGAACGCCAGCGCGACAGAGCCGGCAAAGATGCTGGCGGTGTTTGTGGTCGACACGCCGGATACAGACCTCACCCATTTCGATGGTCAGTGAGGGTTGGGCCCTGGTAAGTCTGCGTGATAGAGACACGCAAAACTCACGCAAAAGAAAAAAGGGCCTACAGAGGAAACCCTGTAAGCCCTTGATAATGCTGGTCGGGACGGCGGGATTCGAACTCGCGACCCCTTGCACCCCATGCAAGTGCGCTACCAGGCTGCGCTACGCCCCGAAAGAAAAGGATTCTAGCATAAAACCAAGCGCCCGCGCCCGCCCGCTCGGCATGGCAAACCGCGCGGCTGGTCTCTTGCATCACACTCGGTGTACTTTATTCTATAAATAGATATAATATAAGAACGTATATCAAATGATTCCTCAGGAGGATCGCCATGCTACGCTTCGACGTCCCCCCGGTATGGTCCAACGTGACCCGATGGGAAGCCTTCACCACCTTCGTCATAGCAGTCGCCGCCTTGCTCGTCAGCCCCTGGCTGATGGCGATATTGGCCGTGCAGGGGCTCGTGCGCGGCTTCCTGGGGCACTACAAATGCCCCTCGCACCGCCTCTGGGTCCATCTGGCAGAAAGAAACGACCTCGGCGGCAGAAAGGAAAACGCAGGCGCCAAGATGTTCGCCAACAAGATCCTGCTCCTGGCCTCTCTCGTCGCGGTGGTCACCTATGCGTTGGGGCTGGACATCTGGCAAGTGCCCGTCTATGCCCTGATCCTGTTCTCCACCCTGGAATGGGCCGTGTCATTTTGCGCCGCCTGCTGGGCCTATGGCTTCTGGTACAGCCTGTTTCCACCCAAGGGCATCTAGGCGCCACACGCTGTGGGGCGGTGCCGGGCCGCCAACGCCCCACAGCCCGCCTGGCCGGATCGTGCGGCGCCCGGTACGGCACGCGATCATGCCCAACCGGACATATTTCAGTATGATGTCATCCGATGAAGAACGGCTCCTGCTGGATGAATGCACACTGGCGCCCAGCGACCCACCAGACGACGACTCATGAAATACCCTGACTACTACAAAGTGCTGGGCGTCTCCAAAACGGCCAGCGCCGAAGACATCAAAAAAGCCTTCCGGCGCCTGGCGCGCAAGTACCACCCGGACGTCAGCAAGGAAACCGACGCGGCACAGCGCATGGCCGAGATCAACGAGGCCAACGAGGTCCTGTCGGATCCGGAAAAGCGCAAGGTCTACGACACGATTGGTCACCAGGCCTGGGCGCAAGGGGCGCGCAGCGTGGACGACGTGCGTCCACCGCCCGGCTGGAATCAGGCGCAGGGGCATCCTTCCGGGGCGGGCTTCGATGGATACACTCAAGGGGCCGGCCATCCCGGTGCCGATTACAGCGAATTCTTCGAAGAACTTTTCGGGCGGGCCGCGCGCGAAAAATCGCGACAGGCGGGGCACGACAGTGGGTCGGCCGCCTGGCCGGGTGAAGACCAGCACGCGGAAATCACGCTCAGCCTCGAAGAGGCCTACCGGGGATGCGAACGCGCTCTACAGCTGCAGTCGATCGAAATCGACGCCCAGGGCCAGGTCCGGCCACAACGGCGCACGCTCAATGTAAAGATCCCGGCCGGGGTCTCCCAAGGGCAATTGATCCGGCTCGCCGGCCAGGGGGGCCCAGGCCATGGCGGGGGTGCATCCGGTGATTTGTTCCTCAAAGTGAACATCCAGGCCGATGCCACCGTGCAGGTCGATGGCAGCGATGTCACCATGAAAGTCTTCGTGGCACCCTGGGAAGCCGCCCTGGGCGGCGAGATCCACGTCAAGACCGTGGCCGGCACCCTGTCGGTCACCGTACCCGCCGGTTCGGTTGCGGGGCGCAAATTGCGCTTGCGTGGCAAGGGCATTCCAGCCAAGAAGGCGGGAGACCTTTACCTCGAACTGGACATTGCCGTGCCCAGTGCCGTCACGCCCGAGCAGAAACAAGCCTGGCAGGCGCTGGCCCGTGCGTATCCCGGCTACGAAGTGCGCCCGCGCTGAAATCAAAGGACACACCATGGAAAAACGAGATATCGACACCCTCATGGCCGACCTTGGATGGGGCCCGGACGAATGGATCCCGCTCGAAGACATGGCCCGCGCGTGCCGGCTCGACGTGCAATGGATCATCGAGCGCATCCAGGACGACGTTCTGCAGGCAACCTATCGCGATGGCCGCACCTACCTGACCTGCGCGACCGTCTGGCGGGCCCAGAAAATCGAGCGCATCGAACGGCAGTTCGATGCCGACCCGCAACTGGCCGCGCTCATGGCCGACCTGATGGAAGAAATCAGGTCATTGCGCCAGCAATTGAAGCTGGCCGGCCGCTAGCCCCAGCAGGCAGCTGCTTACAGCAAACCCAGCTGCAGGCGCGCGGGTTCGCTGATCATCTCGCGGCTCCAGGGCGGATCCCAGACCAGATCGACGATGGCTTCATCCACGCCTTCGATGTTCAGCAGCTTGTTGCGGGCTTCGTCGGCGATCATCGTGCCCATGCCGCAACCCGCGGCCGTGAGCGTCATCTTGACTTCGATGCGGAACCGTTCCGGGGCATTGGCCGGAAGCACGTTGCATTCGTACACCAGCCCCAGATTGACGATATCCACGGGGATTTCGGGATCGTAGCAGGTGGACAGCATGTTCCAGGCAGCCTCTTCTACCACGTCGGCCGTGATGGGGCCCTCGTGGATGTGTTTTTCTTCTTCGATGACCTCGAAGCCCAGGGCATCGCCGTCCTTGCCTTCGATCCGGTACAGATTGCCCTCGACCATGACGGTATACGTGCCGCCCAGCTGCTGGGTGATGATGGCCTCGCAGCCCGCCTCGATGGTGACCGGAGACCCATACGGAACCGTGACCGCCGGGCAATCCCGGCTGATGATCACTTCCTGACGATTGAAACTCATGTTGTTACCTCTGGTTCATCGTGTTTATTCAGTGACGGCTACGTCGCGAGCCTGAGTAATGGCATTGTGCAGGGTATGCCAGGCCAGCGTGGCGCACTTCACGCGCGCCGGAAACTCGCGAACCCCCGACAGCACCTCGAGCTTGCCCAGATCGCAATCGGGGTGCGCCTCGGTGAGCATCTGGTGGATGTTGCGAAACAAGCGCTCGACCTCTTCGATGGGCTGGCCGCGCACGGCCTCGGTCATCAGCGAGGCCGACGCCGTGGAGATGGCGCATCCATGGCCCACGAAGCTGGCTTCCTGGACAATGCCATCAGCCACCCGGGCATAGACGGTCAGCTGGTCGCCGCACAACGGATTATGGCCATCGGCCTGGTGCGAGGCATCGGGCATCGCATGAAAATTGCGCGGATTGCGATTGTGATCGAAGATCACCTCTTGGTAGAGATCGCGCAGGCCATCGTCGGTGTCACGCATCCATCAGACTCCAAACAGTTTCTGCGCCTTGCGCACACCCGCCACCAGGGCATCGATGTCCGCTTGCGTGTTGTACAGGGCCAACGAAGCGCGCGCCGTGCCCGGAATACCGAAGCGGGCCATCAAGGGCATGGCGCAGTGATGGCCGGCCCGAATGGCGACACCTTCGGTGTCCAGGATCGTGCCCAGGTCATGCGGATGAATGCCGTCGACCAAAAAAGACAGGATGCCCGCCTTGTGCCTTGCCGTTCCCACCAGCCGAACGCCTGGCAGCGCCAGCATGCGTTCGGTGGCCTCGGCAAGCAAAGCGGACTCGTGCGCCGCAATCACCGGCAGACCGATGGACTGCACGTAGTCGATCGCCGCGCCCAGGGCGACGGCGCCGGCGATGTTGGGGGTGCCGGCCTCGAAGCGCTGCGGACCCTCGGCCCAGGTGCTGCCCTCGAATGAGACGGTATGAATCATGTCGCCGCCGCCCTGCCAGGGCGCCAGCTTTTGCAGGATGGAGGCGCGCACATACAACGCACCGATGCCCGTGGGCCCGTAGATCTTGTGGCCCGAAAAAGCATAGAAATCGCAATCCAGCGCCTGCACGTCGACCGGCGCATGGGCCACCGCCTGCGCCCCGTCGACCAGCACCAGCGCGCCGGCCTCTCGGGCCAGGCGCGTGATTTCGGCCACCGGATTGACCGTGCCCAGCGCATTGGAGACATGAGCGAGCGCCACCAGCCGCGTACGGGCATTGAGACACGACCGAAAATCGTCGAGGTCGATCTCGCCGCTGTCGGTGACGCGCGCGTGACGCAACACGGCACCTGTTCGGGCGCACAGCAGTTGCCAGGGCACGATGTTGGAATGATGCTCCATGTCGGTGACCAGGATCTCGTCTCCTGGCGCAAGCGACTGGCCCCATGTCTGGGCCACCAGGTTGATGGCTTCGGTCGTGCCGCGCACGAATATCACGTCCTGGCTGTTGGGCGCGTTCAGCAGGCCCGCCACCCGGCTTCGGGCCTGCTCGTAGAGGTCGGTGGCATGTTGCGACAGCCAGTGCACCCCGCGGTGGATGTTGGCGTTGGACTGTTCGTAGAAATCGGCCAGCGCCTGGATCACCCCCTGCGGCTTCTGGGTAGTGGCCCCGTTGTCGAGATACGCCAGACGCCGAGCACGCACAGGCCGGGCAAGGATGGGGAAATCAGCCGCCCATGGTGCGGCGGCCGCTGCCGCCTGATCGGCGGCTGCGGGGCGCAGGACGCCTTCGAGGGTCAGCGGCGCATTCATGCCGCCTCCAGGAGATCCCCGCCGGGCAGCAACCGCCGCACGGCCCCTTCGACATGACGCCGCAGGCTTTCATCGGGAATGCGCGCCACGCTGCGGGCCGCAAAAGCGTAGATCAGGATGTCGCGGGCGCGGGCCTCTTCGATGCCCCGGGTACGCAGATAGAAAAGACTGTCGGGATCGATCTGGCCGACCGTTGCGCCGTGGGCGCACTTGACGTCGTCGGCATAGATCTCGAGCTCGGGCCGGGCATCCGACTTCGCCAGACGCGATAGCAACAGGCTGTCGTTGCGCTGGATGGCATCGGTGCCGTCGGCCCCTTCGGCCACCAGGATGCGCCCGGTAAACACGCCGTGCGACGCATCCGCCATGATGCCGCGATAGGATTCGTGACTGACGCAGTGGGGCTTGAGATGGCCGATCAGGGTGTGGTGGTCTACGTGCCGGCGCTGATCGACGTAATACAGCCCATTGAGCAGGGTCTCGCAGCGCTCGTCCTGAAAGTGCGTGGCGATGTCGTGGCGCGCCAGACGGGCCCCCAAAGAAACCGAATGCGACGCGAAATAGGAATGCTTTGCCTGGGTCGCTTCAATCTCGCCCAGGTGCCAGGCAAGCGGCGATTCCTGTTGCAGCTTCAAGTGCGTGATTCTTGCGTCTTGGTCAAGCTGCAAGCGGGTGACGGCGTGGCGGAAATTGGCCGCATCCGGCAGGCCGATGTAGTGTTCGATGACGGTCGCCTGCGAACCGGCTTGCGCCTGGATCAGATGCCGCAAGAAGTGCGCCGCCCGAGGTTCGGACACCGCACAGACTACGTGCACGGCCTGCTCGAGCACCACCCCGCGGCCCAGGCTCACCAGGGCGCCATCGCTGGCCAATGCGAGGTTCAGGGCGCTGGTGCTGTGGCCATCCTGGGCCTGACCATAGAGCGCATGCACGGTATCGGCGTGCCCGCCCCATGCCTCTGAGGTGGCCTGGATGGTGACGCCTTCGGGCAACGACCCCAGCCGCGACAAGGATGCATCGAAAGCGCCGTCGACAAAAACCAGCCAATGGCCGGTATGCGCCGCCACGAGCGCGCGCACCTGGTCGGCCACGCCTTCTTGCGCCGAACCTTCTTCGAATTGCGCCGCCGCCAGGGGCGCCAGCGAAGTATGATGCCAGGCTTCTTGTCGCGGCGTGGGCCAGCCTTCGGACATGAAACGCTCGAACGCCTGGCGGCGCAGGCTGTCGAGCCACGGCACGTGGGCCCCTGGCAGCGCCCCCGCGCGCCGGCCAAAGGTATCGGCCCACACTTGCAGCTTGTCGGCGCTCATGCCACGGCTCCCCGGCCGGCGGGCCTGACACCAATCTTTTTGCCGTCGTCGGGTTTGACACCGCGCCGGGCCGGCGCCGCCTGCACACCCTCGATCCAGCCGTAGCCCTTGGCCTCGAGCTCTTTGGCCAGCTCGTGCCCACCCGAGCGCACGATCCGGCCATTGGCCAGCACATGCACGTAATCGGGCACGATATAGTCCAGCAAGCGCTGGTAATGGGTGATTACGATCATGGCGCGGTCAGGCGAACGCAAGCGGTTCACCCCGTCCGCCACGGTCTTCATCGCGTCGATGTCCAGGCCGGAGTCGGTTTCATCGAGAATCGCCAGCCGGGGCTCGAGCAACGCCATTTGCAGAACCTCGTTGCGCTTTTTCTCGCCGCCAGAGAACCCTTCGTTGACGGAGCGATAGAGGAATTCATCGCGCATGCCCACGAGTTTCATCTCGGCCTTGGCCCTCTTGACGAAGTCCATGGCATCGAGCTCGGGCTCGCCGCGCTCGCGCCGCATGGCATTGACGGCGGCCCGCATGAAATACGCGTTGGAGACCCCAGGGATCTCGATGGGGTATTGGAAGGCCAGAAATATACCGGCCCGCGCGCGGTCCTCGACGCTGAGCTCGAGCAGGTTCTGCCCCAGAAATTCGACCGTGCCCTCGGTGGCCACGTAGTCTTCGCGCCCTGTCAGCACCTGGGCCAGCGTACTCTTGCCGGCGCCATTGGGCCCCATGATGGCATGTACCTCGCCAGGCTGGATCTGCAGGGAGAGGCCCTTGAGAATTTCATTGCCCCCGATCGAGGCGTGCAAATTGTGGATGTTCAGCATATATAGGGCTCCTTAACCAACACTGCCTTCGAGGCTCAAGCCGAGCAGATTCTGTGCTTCGACGGCGAACTCCATGGGCAATTCTTTGAAGACTTCCTTGCAGAAGCCATTGACGATCATCGATACCGCATCTTCGGCCGATATGCCGCGCTGCATGGCGTAGAACAACTGGTCTTCGGCAATGCGCGACGCCGTGGCCTCGTGTTCGACATTGGCGCTGGGATTCTGCACTTCCATGGTCGGAAACGTGTGCGCGGCGCACAGCTTGCCGATCAGGAGGGAATCGCACTGCGTGTAGTTGCGCGCGCTTTCTGCCTTGGGCGTCATGCGCACCAGGCTGCGGAACGTATTGCTGCCATGCCCGGCCGAGATCCCCTTGGAAATGATGGTGCTGCGCGTGTTGCGGCCCATGTGCACCATTTTCGTGCCGGTGTCGGCCTGCTGCCGGTGGTTGGACAAGGCCACGGAATAGAACTCGCCCGTGGAGTCGTCGCCGCGCAGGATCACGCTGGGGTATTTCCAGGTAATGGCCGACCCGGTCTCGACCTGCGTCCAGGAGATGCGCGAGCGCGCGCCGCGACAATCGCCGCGCTTGGTCACGAAGTTGTAAATGCCGCCGACGCCGTTTTCGTCGCCTGGGTACCAGTTCTGTACCGTGGAGTACTTGATCTTGGCATCATCCAGCGCCACCAGCTCGACCACCGCCGCGTGCAGCTGGTTTTCGTCGCGCATGGGTGCGGTACAGCCTTCCAGGTAGCTCACGCTCGCCCCTTCATCGGCGATGATGAGGGTGCGCTCGAACTGGCCGGTATCGGCATTGTTGATGCGGAAATACGTGGACAGCTCCATGGGGCACTTGACGCCCTTGGGAATATAGACGAACGAGCCATCCGAGAATACGGCCGAATTCAGGGCCGCATAGAAGTTGTCGGCCGGCGGCACGACGGTGCCCATGTATTTCTGTACCAGTTCGGGATGCGAGCGAACGGCCTCTGAAAAAGAACAGAAGATGATGCCCACGTCGGCCAGCTGTTTGCGAAACGTCGTGGCGACCGACACCGAATCGAACACGGCATCGACGGCCACGCCAGCGAGCTTGGCGCGCTCATGCAGGGGCACGCCCAGTTTTTCGTAGGTGCGCAGGAGCTCGGGGTCGACTTCGTCCAGGCTCTTGGGGCCATCCTTCTTGGACTTGGGCGCGGAATAATAGCTGATGTCCTGGAAATCGGGATCCGGATAATGCACCTTCGCCCAGCGCGGCAAGGACATTTTTTGCCAGGCGCGATACGCCTTCAAGCGCCATTCCAGCATGAATTCGGGCTCGCGCTTGATCGCCGACAGACGGCGGATGACGTCCTCGTCCAGCCCCTTGGCAAAGGTCTCGGATTCGATCTCGGTCACGAAACCCGCTTCATACTCGCGGTCGAGGAAGGTATCGAGCTTGTCATTCACAGTGCTCATTGGATCAGGCTCCAGGATGAAATGGAAAGGGCTGGGAAGGCGAATCGACGCGCGCGCCGCCGGCTGCCGAGCGGGCCAATACCGCAGGCCGCACGCCGTCGGGCACGGGTGGCAGCGCCCCGGGCAGCATGTCGGCCAGGGTCGTGGATTCGAGCGTCTTTCGTACCATGCGATTGATGCGCACCCAATGCGGACGAATATGGCAGGCCTCTTCGACCGAGCAGACCCCGGGCACGGCGGTGCATTCGGTCAGGCCAAAGGGCTGCTCTTCAAGGGCATCGATGATTTGGGCGACGTTGATCAGCCGGGCATCGCGCAGCAGGCGATAACCGCCTTGCGCGCCCCGTTGGCTGGCGACCAGACCGTGCTGGGCAAGTAGTTTGAGCGCCTTGCTGACGACCGGCTGGCCCAACCCGAGCACGGCAGCGAGCTCGGTGGCGCTACAGAATTCTGTCGGGCGGACGGCCAAATGCGTGAGCACCAGGATACCGTAATCGACAATCTTGCTGATCCGCAGCATTCGACTGTTCTACCAGGATAGTTTTCAGGGAAGCCAAATAGTACCACTTTGGTACCATATGGATCAAACGGGTTCCGGTGCCTGGCGTGGACCATGGAATTCCGGCTCCTGCGGCGCACTTTGCTGTAGCTGCCACATCCTGGCGTAGCGTCCCGACTGGGCCAGCAGGCCGGCGTGCGTCCCCTGCTCGACCACGCGCCCCTGTTCCATGACCAGGATATGGTCCGCATGCACGATCGTGGAAAGCCGATGGGCAATGATCAGCGTGGTCCGGCCCTGGGCAATTTTTTCGAGCTGCACCTGGATGGCTCGTTCGGTCCGTGTGTCCAGCGCGCTGGTGGCTTCGTCGAATACCAATATCGGTGGCGACTTCAGCAGGGCGCGGGCAATCGCCACGCGTTGTTTCTCGCCGCCCGACAGTTTCAGGCCCCGCTCGCCCACCTGGGTGTCGTAGCCCTTGGGCAGCGACTGGATGAAATCGTGGATGTGGGCCGCGCGCGCCACCGCCTCGATCTCTTCCTGGCTGGCCTGGGGCCGGCCGTAGGCGATGTTGTAGGCAATTGTATCGTTGAACAGCACGGTATCCTGTGGAACGATCCCGATATGGGCGCGCAGGCTGGCCTGTGTATAGCTGCGCACGTCCCGGCCGTTGACCAGCACCCGCCCGCCCGTGGGATCATAGAACCGGAACAGCAAACGCGACAGGGTGGACTTGCCCGCGCCCGATGCGCCCACGACCGCCAAAGATCCGCCGGCGGGCACACTGAAGCTGATGTCGTGCAGGATCTGGCGGTCGGGCTCATAGGAAAAGTCCACGTGCTCGAAAGCCAGGCTGGCTTCACGGGCGTCCAGGACCGTGGCATCGGGTCGGTCGGCCACCTCCTGGGCATTGCCAAGCAGGTCGAACATGCGCTCCATGTCCGCCAACGCGTGGCGGATCTCACGGTACACGAAGCCGAGAAAGTTCAAGGGCGCATACAACTGGGTGAGATACGCCGAGACCAGCACCACGTCACCGACGGTCATATGGCCCTGGACGACGCCCGCGGCCGCTTGCCACAGCAAGGCCGTCATGCCGGCCGTGATGATGACCCCCTGGCCCATGTTGAGCAGATTCAGCGACACCTGGTTGCGCACCGCCGAATCCACCCAACGCGACAGATCGTGGTCGTACCGGCGACTTTCGTATGCTTCGTTGTCGAAATACTTGACCGTTTCATAATTCAGCAAGGCATCCACCGCCTTGCCGCTGGCCTGACTGTCAAGCGCATTCATCGTGCGCCGGTAGACCATGCGCCGTTCGGTCACCTTCAGGGTGAACAGCACATACGCCGCGATGGTGCCCAGGGTCAGGACCGCAAATGGCCACTCGTAGCGCCAGAGCAGAATACCGGTCACCATGCCGATCTCAAGCAGCGTGGGCAGGATGTTGAACACAGTGAAATTGAGCAGGAACCCGATGCCTTTGGTACCCCGCTCGATGTCGCGCGCCAGGCCGCCGGTGCGCCGCCCCATGTGAAAGCGCATGGACAACGAGAGCAGGTGCCGGAACACCCGGATGGCGATCTCGCGAATGGCGCCTTGCGTCACCCGGGCGAACAGGGCATCGCGCAATTCGCCGAACACCGACGTGGCGAGCCGCGCCAGGCCATAGCCCGCCAACGCCGCCAGCGGCAGGACCAGCAGGCTCGGTGGACGGCCCAGCTCATCGACGATATCCTTGAGCCAGATCGGGGTGAGCACGTTGGCCACCTTGGCGATCACCAGGCAGACGACGGCCAGCAATACCCGCGTCCGGAAGGCCCAGACATAGGGCCAGAGGCTTTTCAGGGTCTGCCAGTCATTGCGACGGGCCGGGGCCGGGCCCGTGTGAATATAGCGCATGGAAACATCCCGCAAAGAAGCAATGCCGCGGCAAACCGATGGATTGGCCTACTGCGCATACAATGGGCGCATCATCCCGTTTTGCTCGAACCGCAAAGATTGTATGACTGTTTCAGTTTTTGATTTCGACAACGAGCTGCAGGCCTGCGCTGCTGGAGACTACGGTGCGTTCCTTGCACTGTATCGGCAAGAATCCGCCTCGATGTATGCGCTGGCCCTGGCCATGCTTGGCAGCGAGCCGCCCGCCCAGGTGGTGGTGCATGACACGTTCGTGCTGATCTGGCGCAATGCCGCGGGCTACAGCCCGGCCATCGGCACGGCCCGCGCCTGGATGTATAGCATACTGCGGCACCGGGCGCGGGCTCTCAGGCACCACCTTGGTGCGCCCGCCACAGACCATTCGCGGCGCCTGCCCACACTGCACTTCCCCGATACACAACAGGCCGATACCGGGCTCGGCGGCTCTCTGCGCAACTTGCCGGCGCCGCAGCGGGATGCGCTCCTGAGCGCCTACCTATATGGCGGCAGCCTGGACACGATCGCAGCGCAGCTCGGCCGTACCGCACCGGACGTTCAGGTCTCGCTCGAAGCCGCACTGCTGCGTCTGAACGAAGCGGTGCACGCATGAAGGCCCGGCGCAACTTCACCGATCATGAAATCGCCTGCTACGTGCTGGGCATCGAACGTGCCATCCCCCGGCAAGAGGTCGAAGACGCCCTGGCGCACGACAACGCCGCTGCGGCCCGCGCACTGAAATGGGAAGCCTATTTCCTGGGCATCGTCGATGCCCTGCCCCCATGCGCGCCCGATGAAACCCTGTTTGCCCAGATCGAATCGACCCTTGGGATGCAGGGCCTGACGCCTGGCAGCCCCTCACCGGCCCCCGCGGCCACAAGCCGCCCAGGCATGGGCCCGGACGGGCACGGGGCTTACCAGGACATGAACGCGGGTGCCGATGCGCCATCGCCCGGGCAACGCCGCGCCCGGCGGCGCCTGGCTTCGTGGCTGCGCCGCTGGCGCCTGCCCGTGGCGCTGGCTCTGCTGGTGTTGGCGGGGGTGCTGCTGCTGGTGGTCTGGGCCGGCCTGAGGGAGGTCCCGAGCACGATGGTGTCAGAAGCCGTGCACCTGCTGGACCCCCGTTGAATCAGGGCTGGCCCAGCACGTGTTTCAGGCGGTCGGCCACGGCCTGGAGATCGGCGCGCAAGGCCTGGAATTCGGCGCCACTGAGCCGCACGGCGGCCTCTTGGCCCCGGGCCACGGGATCGGCATCATTGAGCCGGTTGCGCGCCCCGGCAATCGTGAAGCCCTGTTCATACAGCAAGTCGCGGATCCGGCGCACCAGCAGGACTTCATGATGCTGGTAATAGCGGCGATTGCCGCGCCGCTTGATCGGCTTGAGCTGGCTGAATTCCTGTTCCCAGTAACGCAGGATATGCGGCTTGACCGCACATAGTTCGCTGACCTCGCCAATCGTGAAATAACGCTTGGCCGGTATGGGCGGCAAGACGACCGGCTCGACCTCTCGTGTCATGCCGGTTCTCCGTCGAGTACGCTGGCCTTGAGCTTCTGGCTGGCATGAAAAGTGACCACCCGGCGCGCCGCAATGGGAATGACCTCGCCCGTTTTCGGGTTGCGCCCCGGCCTCGGCGGCTTGTTGCGCACCTGGAAGCTGCCAAAGCCGGACAGCTTCACGTCGCGCCCTTGAACCAGGGCGGTACGAATTTCATCGAAGAACGTATCCACCACGTCCTTGGCCTCGCGCTTGTTGAGCCCGACCTGCTCGAACAGCAATTCGGCCAGCCGGGCTTTGGTCAGTGTACTGTCGATATCCACCGGTGATTACTCCTGTGAACGAAGGCGTGCACCATGCGCTTTTTGAAGTGCGCCGAACAGCCGCTGCACGCACGCTTCGATCTGTTGCTCTTCAAGCGACGCATCGTGGCCCTGAAAGCGAAATCTCAAGCCCAGGCTGCGCTGCCCGGGCGCCGAAGCATCGCGCCATATGTCGAACAGTTTAATCTCTTTGACGACAGCCAAAGCGGCTTCGGCTGCAATCGTGGCATCCAGTGTATCAAGCACCGCCTGCCATGGCAGGGCCTCGTCGAGCCAGACCGCCAGGTCGCGCACGACCCACGGCTGCCGCGACAAGGTGCCGGGGCGGGGAAAATCGCGCTGCGCCACGACCGACAGCGGCACTTCGAAGACCACGGGAGCCTGGGAGAGCCCAAGGGCCAGCACCCAGCGCGGATGCACTTCACCCAGCCACCCGGCGGCCTGCCCATCCACGACCAGGCGGGCGCTGCGCCCCGGATGCAGGGCTGGATGGCTGGCGGCCTCGCAACGCAGCTGGGCGGTTCGCCCCCCCAACAGGGATTCGAGATCGCGCTTGACGTCGAAAAAATCGACGGCGCGCTCTGGAAGGCCCCATTGCTCGGGCATGGCGGGCCCCCAGGCCGCAGCCGCCAGATAATTGGGTTGGGATACCCCGGCGACGGACAGGTCGCCATCGGCGATCGAAGGATCACGCCGAAAAACCCGCCCCAGCTCGAAGACCCGCACACGCCCCTGCCGATGGCGCACATTGTGCTCGATGTTGGCCAACAGGCCGCCGATCAGGCTGGAGCGCATCACGCTCATGTGGCTGGCGATCGGGTTGAGCAGGCGAATCGGCTGCTCGTTGGCGCAATAATCGCGTTCCCAGGACGCATCGACGAACGAGAAATTGATGACTTCCTGGTAGTCGAGGTCGACCATCATCTGGCGCAGTATGTGGGGGCCGTGTTGCACTTCGGGCAACACCCGCACATTGACTGCGGCGACCGGAGGCTGGTCCGGGATCCGATCGAAGCCGTAGATGCGGGCGACTTCTTCGATCAGGTCTTCTTCCAGGCCCAGATCGAAGCGGGCAGCGGGCGGCGTCACGGTGAAGACGTCGCCCTCGTGTTGAAAGTCGAACCCCAGGCGCGAGAATATGTCCGCAACCTCGCCCGCCGTGAGCGCCAGGCCCAGCACCCGCACACAGCGCGACAGCCGCATGCGAACTGGCGCGCGCTGGGGCAGGCGGGCCACACAGTCGGTGACCGGGCCGGCCTGGCCGCCACAGATCTCCAGAACCAGCGCCGTCAGCCTTTCGAGGTGCTCCGGGATGGTCGAATAGTCTACGCCGCGCTCGAACCGATGGGCCGCCTCGGAAGTCAGCTTGTAACGGCGCGGCCGGCCCATGATGGCTTCCGGCCACCAAAAGGCCGCCTCGAGGTAGACGTCGGTGGTCTCCAGCGAGACCGCCGAAGCGGCGCCGCCCATGATGCCCGCAAGGCTCTCCAGGCGCCCGCCCGACTCGATGACCCCGACGTCCGGCTCGAGCTCGATACGCTGCCCGTTGAGCAGTTCGAGCGTCTCGCCGGCGCGTGCCCAGCGGACGACCAGGTCATCGGCCAGCCGGTCGAGGTCGAACACGTGCGTGGGCCGCCCCAGCTCGAGCATGACATAGTTGGAAATATCCACCAGGGCCGACACGCTGCGCTGCCCGGCCCGCTCGAGCCGCGCTTTCATCCAGCCCGGCGTCGCGGCGCGCGCATCGACCCCGCGCACGATGCGCCCGGCAAAACGGCCGCATAAATCCGGCGCTTGCACGGTCACGGCCAGGCGATCATCCAGCGTGACGGGCACCGGGACGAAGGCCGGCTCGGCCAGGGCACAGCCTGTGAGAGCGGCCAGTTCGCGCGCCACCCCGCGAACCGACAGGCAATCGGCCCGGTTGGGTGTGAGCTTGAGCGTGTGGATGACGTCGTCGAGCATCAGCGCGGTGCGCAGATCGGCTCCTGGGGAGAGGTCGACGGGCAATTCGAGCAGGCCTTGATGATCGTCCGACAGGCCCAGTTCACGTGCTGAACACAGCATGCCTGCCGATTCGACGCCGCGCATGCGCACCGCTGCGATGCGCGGTCCGCCCGGCAACTGCGCCCCGACCCGCGCCAAGGGCACCCGCAACCCGGCGGCCGCATTGGGCGCACCGCACACGATCTGGAGTGCCTCGCCGCTGCCATCGTCGACCATGCAGACCCGCAGGCGATCCGCATTGGGATGAGGCGCCACGGATTCGATGCGCGCCACGACCACCCCGCTGAAAGCGGGTGCGAACGCTGCGGATTCTTCGACTTCGAGGCCGGCCATGGTCAGGCGATCGGCCAGTTCCTGCGAATCGATCGAAGGATTGGCCCAAGTGCGCAGCCACGATTCTGGAAGTTGCATGATGGAATTCCGTGAGACAGGGCTCAAACGTTGAACTGACGCAGAAAGCGCAGGTCACCTTCAAAAAACTGGCGTAGATCGGTGATGCCGTAGCGCAGCATCGCCAACCGCTCGAGCCCCGAACCAAAGGCAAAACCGATGTATTTTTCTGGATCCAGGCCAAAATTGCGCACCACTTGCGGATGGACCTGGCCCGATCCCGAGATTTCCAGCCAACGCCCCTTCAGCGGCCCCGCCTTGAACATCATGTCGATTTCCGCCGAGGGCTCGGTAAACGGAAAAAACGACGGCCTGAAGCGCAACGTGAGGTCGTCCGTGCCGAAGAATGCCCGCAGGAAATGCGTATACACCCCTTTCAGGTCGGCAAAGGAGATGTGTTCGTCGATCCACAGGCCCTCGACCTGATGGAACATGGGCGAATGGGTGGCATCGCTGTCCACCCGATAGGTGCGCCCCGGCGCAATGACTTTGATGGGCGGCTCATGCATCCGCGCATAGCGGACCTGCATGGGGCTGGTGTGCGTGCGCAGCACCAACGGCAGGCCCTGGGCATCGGTCATGTCGACATAGAACGTATCCTGCATGGAACGCGCAGGATGGTTTTCCGGGTTGTTCAGGGCCGTGAAGTTGGTCCAGTCGTTCTCGATTTCCGGGCCATCGGCGACGTCGAAGCCGATCGAGCGAAAAATCTGCTCGACGCGCTGCCAGGAGCGGATGACGGGATGCACGCCGCCGGTGCTGCGGCCGCGCCCAGGCAAGGTCACGTCGATGGTTTCGGCAGCCAGGCGTTGGTCGAGCAGGCGCTGGTCGAGCGCAGCGCGGCGTTCGGCCAGCAAGGCTTCTACCTGCTGTTTGGCTTGGTTGATCTGCGCGCCCAGCCTGCGCTTTTCTTCGCCCTGCATGCCCGAGAGCCCCCTGAGCAGCGCAGTAAGCGCCCCTTGCTTGCCCAGAAGGGCGGCTTTTTCGTTTTCCAGGGCAGCCCGGTCCGACGCCTGGGCAAACCGCAAGCGCGCCTGGGCGACCAAATCATCTAGCGTGGTATCCATGAAGTCCGTCCAAATGCACACGGAGCCCGATCGAGCTCCGTGTGCGATGATGCAGATCCTGACGCGCCGCGTCGGGAATCAGGCCGACAGTGCCGACTTGGCCTGCGCCACCACCGCAGCAAAACCCGCCTTGTCGTGCACGGCCATGTCGGCCAGGACCTTGCGGTCGAGGTCGATCGATGCCTTTTTGAGGCCGGCGATGAATACGCTGTAGCTGACGCCGAGTTCGCGGCAGGCCGCATTGATGCGGGTGATCCACAGGGCACGAAAAGTGCGTTTTCTGTTGCGACGATCGCGGTAGGCATATTGCCCGGCTTTCATGACCGCCTGTTTGGCGATCCGGAAAACGTTACCGCGACGACCGCGGTACCCCTTGGCAGCCTGGATGACTTTTTTATGGCGTGCACGTGCTGTGACGCCGCGTTTTACGCGTGGCATGAGTGAGATCTCCGATCAGGCGAAAGGCAGCATCGCCTTGACCGAGGCGATATCCGAATCATGGACGGCGGTCATACCGCGCAGCTGGCGTTTGTTCTTAGTGGTTTTCTTGGTCAGGATATGACGCTTGAAAGCCTGGGCGCGCTTGATGGAACCACTGCCGCGTACCTTGAAGCGCTTGGCAGCGCCTCTTTTGGACTTCATTTTGGGCATGAGACACTCTGTTGGCTTGGCAAAGACAGGTGTTCCGAGAAACGGACACTTGTAAGACCCGTGATTTGCAAAAAAGAAAATACCGCACACGCGCAACCTGCGTGCACAGATTTTGTAAAGCTCTTGATTATAGGCTGAATTCTTCTCGATTGTCTATCGCACTGGCCGCACCGGCCACGCCAGCTGCGCCATGTCGCCAGAGGCCGGATACCACGCACCGGCTTTACTAATTTAAGAACGAAATCACGAAAAATAAACGAAGATAGTATGTATTTTTGCCTATTTCAGCCATTCACCAGATAATGGAAGGGTCGCATTACCTTGCCAATTTCATGGACCCCTGCACTCGGGCCCCCAGGCTGCCTGCCTGGCGGCCATCGTTCGAGCCGGGGCGGGCCAGCGCCTGCCAAACCCGAACCCTTACCGTCTCACTGCCAGGCCAGGAAGATTTCATCCTGACGTCGCTGGCCGATCGCCAGCAATACAGCGATCCGGGCGGCGAGGCCGCGCAACTGGGCATCAGTTCGGCCTTGTGGCCGCTATCGGGGCTTTTGTGGCCGTCTTCGCTCTACCTGGCTACCGCGCTGATGAGCCATCGCATCGAGGCGGGCACCCGCATCCTCGAGATCGGCTGCGGGCTGGCGTTGCCCAGCCTGGCCTGCCACCGCAGGGGCTGGGACATTACCGCCAGCGATCACCACCCCCTGGTATACCGCTTCCTGCGCCAGAACCTCGTGCTCAACCAGTTGCCCGCCACCCTGCCCTACCGCCATGGCGACTGGAACGGCACCGCCACGCAGACACCTTATACCCGTCACGTGGGCCTGCTGGCGCAGGCGTTCGATTTCATCCTGGGCAGCGACCTGCTCTACGAGCGGGATGCGGCCCCCGCCCTGGCCGCTTTCATCCACGCCCATGCCGAGCCGGCGTGCTCGGTATGGATCGTCGACGCCAACCGCGGCGGCCGGCCGGCCTTCACGCGCAGTATGCAAGCGCACGGCTTCGAATTGCGTGAAAACCTGAACCTCAACCGCCGCCCCTGCCTGAGTGGCGCCCGATCATACAAGGGACACCTGCTGAAGTACCGACGCGCCTGAGCGGCGCGCCCGCCGGATCACGACGCGTCGGAATCAACCGCGGCCGGGCCGGGGCCCGCCGAATCCGGATCCGACCCGGCCGCAACGCCCGCCCCCCGGGCTTCGAGCGCCTGTACCCGGGCCTCCAACTGCCCGAGCCGCTCGAGCGCCCGTGCGAGGAGCCCGGCCTGTATGTCGAATTCTTCGCGGGTGATCAGGTCCATG
>Ga0172382_10003188_pt1 | contig 26270 bp, 34 predicted proteins | sample Leawel138RmetaG_FD_122245 | JGI IMG/M metagenome (GOLD analysis project Ga0172382, IMG submission 122245) | Leachate microbial communities from a municipal landfill in Southern Ontario, Canada - Leachate well 138R metaG | ecosystem: Engineered > Solid waste > Landfill > Unclassified | place...
AGATGCCGGTCCAGGCCGCGTCGTCACGATAGAATTGCACGGCGAGTTCGTGAACGCGCTTGAAGCGATCGGCATGGAAAGCACTACCGTTCTGCTTCTCCCAGACCACCTCCTGCGCATAGCAAAGTCCAACCGCCGCAAATTCCTGCGCCACGCCGATGAAGCTGCGCAGCGATCCGAACAGCCAGAGCGAGCCCGATGGAGCGAGTGCCTGCCGGGCAAGCGCGAGCCAGCCTTCGACGCGCCGATCCCAGACGAGCGATGTGTCACCATAGGGCGGATCGGCAAGAATCATGTCGAACGGCGCATGTGCGGGCATGACGTTTCGACAGTCGCCCGTGAGTACGGTCATGACCGCCCCCCAGCAAGGCTGGCGGCAGTTGGGCTGCCTGTGTCGCGCAAACCGTCCACAAAGTGGTAGCGCGTTAGAAAGAGTCCGAAGGACTCATTGTTAGCAACGTTAGTAGGGGGCTGAATTGGCGCAGATTTGCTGCGAGTCGCAAGATCCCAGGGTTTCCAATAGGCCGACTCTGCGGTTTTTAATCGGCCGAGCGTCACGGTTTTCAATAGGCCGAGTCTCATGGCCGGTTACCCACAGGCTTGAGCTTCAGGCGGCGCATGGCGCGATCGAGCGGATCGACGGCCACGGCTACGAAGTTCAGCCGCTCGCGGCCGAACGCATATTCGTTGGCCAGAGTGTAGCCGGGAAGCGCCTGACGGCGGACGATACCGCGCACCTCGAACGCGAATTGCTTAAGCGGCGAGAGTGCGCCTGATTTCCTGTACAGATGCGCGATGTCGAAGCTCCAGCCGCCGGGCTGGTGACCGCCATGTTTGCGCACGATGCGATAGAGCCAGCGTTCAAGACCACCGGAGAGATTGAAATATGCCCGGTCGATCGTCAGCACGAGCGCGCGATCGACGACGCCGGCGTAGAACCAGTCAGGCAAGATCAGTTCGATGCCAAGCGCCCGTCCGCTATCATCGACCAGTTCACGCCATTCGTTGATCCATGAGAAGCGGTGGCGCCGCCGCTGATGTTGCTGGCGGATCGATGTTGCGACTGTGGTGGACTGCAGTCGGTCGAGTGCAGCCTTGAGCCGATCATAATGATCACGACCGGTTCCGCGCCCGATGAATCTGAGGATTTCGTGTGGGGTGGTTACCAATAGGCGCGATGTGGGACGGCCTGCATCGCGCGCCTCGACGATCTGGCTCGCGGCCCAGATCAGAACATCCGCGTCCCAGATGGTCGCCATGCCATGTTCGGGCACGGCTTCGACCGAAATCCAGGTGTCACCCATACGGAAGTCGATGGGCGCAGTCCTCTTGCGCTTGGCGAGACTGAAAAACGGCCAGGACATAAGATCCTGTGCGTCACGCACAGCCAGATCGCCCGGAACCGAGCGGAACAGCTCAAGTTGCGCGCGTTCGGCGGACGCAAAGGTCGTGGGCCTTGGCATCGCAATCAGTCCAATCCCGCGATGTGCTTGGCGGGATGCACGGTGCCGACGCCCGGATCGGAAGTCGAACGGCGCGTACCGAGAGCTGCCCAGGCGTCGAGATCTGCGATGGCATAGACGATCCGTCCGCCAAGCCGCCGGTAAACCGGACCCGTGCCATAGCAGCGGTGCTTTTCGAGGGTGCGCGGAGAAAGGCCCAGATGCGTCGCCGCATCCGGGGTCTTCAGATACTGCGGCCGAACGACGGCCGCCGGGTCGGCCTCTTTAAGGTATCGCGGCGTAGAGCCGCTCTCGCGCGATTGCATGGGCGTCCTCCTGATAGGGGCCGGGAACAGCGGCGTTCACCGGCGATGAGGAGGTCAAGCTGTCGGAGGGCCGCGCCAGAAAGAAGGGACAGGGCAGCGATTAAAAAATGTCCCATAGTCAGCGGCCCTGAAGGAGATCGCGATAGCCGCTGCGGACGAGCCAATTCGCTTCCTTCGTCCAGCGGCCGATCTTTTTTCGCTCCGAGCAATCGGCCCATGCCGCAGCCGAGAGCGATGAAAGGGCTGGATCAATAAGAAGCTCGGCAAGTTCGCGCGGCGATGCACCAGCGTTTAGACCGTCGAGCAACTGTAAAAGCATTTGAAGCCGTTGCCTGCGAAAGTCGGTCAGCCTTGCGGCTTCGGGCGACGGGACGCGCGAGCGGCCCCGCAACCAGCGGAGGAACCAGATCGATGCCTGTGTGCGCTCCCGCGCGCACGGCTCGGGCGGGAGCAGGATTGCGCCCGGTTCGCGGAGTCCGGGCTCGAAGCGCAGACGCAGGACGTTGCGTCCGATACCGATGATCATATGGAGGCCATCCTCATCAGCGAAGCGGAGTGAGACATCACGGAGGCTGTCCGGATCGATACGGGCCTCTGGAGAAAAGCCGTAAGGCGATGAACCGATGAGGACGACGAAGGGATGCGCCTCAACTCGCCAGATGGGTTGATCAGGGGGCGCTGGTTGGCGGGGGTCAAGGACGAAATCGCAACCCCCAGCGTTTGGCGATAAGGCCATCCTGGATGCTGTCGCGAGTGGAGCGGTTTGACCAATCCTTCACGAAATCCGCGTTTCGCCTGAGAAACTCGAAGGCGTAACCAGATAGATCAAGTTTGCTGAAGTTCGGCGCGGGATCGTCCACGCGCCAGTCCGAAGCTGGCGGCATCAATTCCTCCCCTGTTTTTCTATCGTGTAGAAAGTGAGGAAGAATGAAGGGGTTATTCCAAAATTACAGGCCCCCGATATGTCCAGTCAGCACAAAATGGGGCTCTTGACTCACCGTTTCCAGCAAAGCTGTTCGAAGGCCGCCAGCTGCCGGTAGCCGGTTTCACTCATCCACCGCGCACGCGCCAGATGACATCCATACAATCGCCAGGCCCGGTCTCGATCCCGGATGGGATCGACATGGAAAATGATCTGGACCGCTTCCTGCCATGTCGCGGTTTCATCCGCGCTCGCATCAAGCAAGCGCAAGTAGGTGTGCAGATGGGTCAAATCATAGTCGGTGATGATCTCTCCTTGCGGAGGAACTTCCATGAAGGCCGGTTCATTCATGCGCCGATGCTCCTGGCAAGCAAAATCCCTGAGGCGCCGCTATTACTGCGACCGCGACAGTTCCTTCGCTGGCGGCAAACGCGGCGCGCTCGATACCATCCAGAATGAACGAAGCGAAGGGGGTGCGGCGAACGCTTATTTAGACCGTGAGAAAAACGCGGCGGGATCGCAGTCAAGCTCGCTCGCGATGCGCTCGAGCGTATCGACGGTCGGTGAATTCTGCATGCGTTCAAGATTGCCGATATAATTTCGGTCCAGTCCGGCACGATGCGCCAACTCCTCCTGCGACAAGCCTTTTGCCTGCCGCAACCGTCTCAGATTCTTGGCAACGATCTCCCGGAGTGTCATGGGAAAGACGTTGCTTGCCCACCTCTATATCACCACCTAGTATAGTAGGGAAAGCGTCACCCGATCTGTCGGATGACGCTCTCGCCGGTCAGTCGCGGTCTCGTCTGGCCTGCCGGTTCCAGACCAAGTCATATTCGCCAGCCTCGTTGCTGAAGAGCTGGGCGAAAATGGGAGCCGTGAAACTGGGATCGTCGAGTTTTATCGAGAGATAAGGCCGGTCGTCGCTTGTACGCTTGCTCCAGGCAGCGCCAACTTCCGCCTCGCCGGCATAGACCCGGTGGCTGGGCGCATTGCCGCTGGCCTGTTCGTCCGCAACGATGCGGACCGATTGGGCCTGAATGGAGAGTGTGACAATCTGGCCCCTGAGCTCGCCTGAAACCTTCGTGAAGCTGCCGATCTTTGCCATTTTAGCTGTTCCTTTCACTTCGAGCCGCACCCATTGCGGCCTCGATGCGCCAGACCAGCCGGCAGGCGACCGGCGGTGCAGCCGGAGGCCCGCAGCGCAAGCGGAGGACGGCCTGGACCGGAGTTTCTTGTCGCGCGAGGAACGGTGGAACGCCGTGGGGAAGAAAGTCCGCGGACGGGTCGTTGCGGCAAGCCGGGCGAGCGACAGCGTCCTGATGGTCAATGAGCGCATCTCGACGAGGCCGTGTTGCAAGGGGCTTGAGAACAGGAACTGCTGAGGCGTCGGCACGCTGGTGAAGAACCGGAAGTGCCAGACCTGAAATTCGAGAGTGTATTCGGATCGCTGCATCGCCGCCGATCTGCCGACGAATTATGCCTCCCGTCAGCCGTTCAGCAAGAGCGAAGCGCAATCGCTTTGAAACGGCTAGCGGAGAGATGATGCCGCCTAGTCGGCGCTTACAATCGACCGCGAATAAGGCTGCGGCGCTGCTTCGGTAAGTGCCGGACAGGCCAGCCGCTTCCAGGCCGTCGCAGCAATGACGAGCCCTCCGGCCCAACTTAGAGCGGAAAGCAGCGGGCCGGCGTCAATGGCAAGTTGCAACACAGCCTCCACGGCATGATAGCCTGCGACACCGGCCGGAACCGCAAACAGAAGGCCAATCATCATTCTGATTGCCGGCGAACAAACGACAGAAAGCAGAAACTGCCCGACAATCAGGACAGCCATTCCCACTCCCAGGCCACCGAGAATTGCTACCGGATATCCGTAACTATGGTCGTGCAACCACAAAGCCAGAGCGATGCCAGCGCCGACCGGCAGCGCGTACACGGCAAGGCTGAACAGCAACCAGATCATATAAAGGCCAGCAAAAAGGCCGAGAACGAGAAAGATGGTCATCGATGTGCGTCCTTCCGAATGACGAATGATCGTCGGACGCGCTCTCCACCACCTCCACAGCGCTTGCTTTGCGAGGACGAGAATAGCGTCGGGATATGGTGAACGAAACTGGAAAATGCTCCGCTTTCCTGGCGAACACGTTTCTGCCGATCAGGATGGAAATGGGTCATATTCCCGCACCACGTTCGCAGGATTGCCGTCGAATTCGTTCCAGGGCATCACCGCGTAGTTGCCGTTGTCGGTCCGCACGAGAACGATGACCGTCATGAGCGTTTTCGCGAGGTTCCAGGCGAGCGACTGGGCGGTCTTGAGCGGCATGGGGTGAACTCCTGTCTCAGGAGCGGAGACCATCCCCGCTCGACAGGTGCCCCGGCGGCCGGGGGCTGGCCGCAATCACCGCGCAGGGCCTGGCCGAAGCGGCCGCACGCAAAGCGTAGCGGACCCTTTACGGGTTGATTGAAGGAGGCCTGACTGCGGCCAAGGGATCAGCGCCTATCGAGAGCGGCGGTGGTATTCGTGTCCGAAGAGAGCATCCTTGTGCCCAGCAGCCCGGTCGGTCGCCTGGAACCTTCCCCGACCCGCACTGCCCGTCTGACTGCACCACAGGGCGATGCAAGAGAGAAGATGACCGTGACGTGGGGGCTGCGTAGGGATTGTCGCGCCGTCCGGAACGGACATGAGTCGGGGCCTGGCGGTACAGACATAAAGAGTGGAGATTTTCGTGAACAACAATGATCTGGCCGAGGCGCTTGCGACTGGAAACGGCATCACCAAGGCAGACGCGCGCAAATATGTCGACGGCGTCTTCGCGGCGATTGCCGAGGCGGCCGTCAAGGGCGAAGAAATCTCGCTGAACGGTTTCGGCAAGTTCAAGGTGAAGGACAGCCCGGCGCGCGAGGGTCGCAATCCGGCAAATGGAGAAACCATCCAGATCGCTGCATCGAAAAAGCTGACCTTCGCGCCCGCCAAGGCGGTGAAGGACAAGCTGAACGGCTGAGGTCTACGACATCGTGGATATCGTCGCACAGGTCGGCGAGCTTGAGGAACGGCTGCGTCAGGCGATGCTCAAGAGCGATGCCGCGGAACTGGACGTTTTGCTCAGCGATACACTCGTCTTCACCAATCGGGACGGCGTGCGCCTGACGAAGGATGACGACCTCGCGGCCCATAATTCCGGCCTGCTGATCGTCCACGATATCCGCATCGTCGGGGATCGCATCGTGCGCCCTATGGGCGAGACTGCCTGCGTCTGCGTGACAGTCGATCTGGACGGACGTTATGCGGGTCAGCCGTTCCAGGGCAGGTTTGCCTATACGCGGCTGTGGCATTGTAAGACGGCCGGATGGCAGGTCGAGATCGCACACTGCTCGCAGCTGGCATCAAACACATGAAGGCCCGGCCCCGCCCAAAGGCGGGGCCGGTGCCGGATCAGGCCGGCGGGTTCCAGATGATGACCTTCTTCATCGGGTCGTCGCCCGGCGCGTTGGCGACATTGCCGTAGATGGTCCCGAACTCCGGAGCGGACAGCGACACCGAGACATATTCGGCGCCCGTGGTCTGCGAGTAGCGGTTCCAGCCAGCTCCCAGCTCGAAGCCGTTCTTGCGGCTGATGATCCGGAAGTCGGGTTCGCTCTCCTTCGTCTTGCGCGCATTGGGGACGATGGCGATCGGCGCGGTGACGTTGAGCGTTGCCAGCGTGCCTTCGAGGCTGCCGTCGGTCTTCACGTTGAGGTTGGCGATAGTGGCCATGATCAAAACTCCTTCGGTTGCTCGGGGACCGCCCCCGATGGCGTCCAAAGAAGAGCCCGGATTGCTGACGTCACTGGAGCGTAAGCGGAAGGGAACCCCCTTGCGGGGTTGACGGCCAAGGCACGCCGAGGATCGTATGCAGGCGACAGATGAGGGGACGGTCTCCAATAGCCGGAGAGGTTCGTCGGCCCTGGCCACCGCCCGCCTGTGCAGAATGATGTCAGCCGTTGCGTTGCATTCTACGTCACTGTTCCCAGCCATCGCCCTGCTCGCAGGCAGGAAACGCACCCACGCAGTTTCCGCAAGACTGGATGCTGGCCCGGCGCTGGATCGTGTCCGCCCAAGTCTGGCTCGGCATATTGGTGTCCTCGACTGTTGCGGTCGATCGGGTTTGCGGCTTCGCTGCGCCGGGCGGAGGTTGGATGACGAAGGTTCGCCCCCCGCCGCCTATTCGGCTGTTGGCCCGCCAGGGTTTGTCGAGACGACGAAATGATGCTGTCAAACGTCAGGACAGTGCCCTGGAAAAAGCATCACGATCATCCTTTGCCCCGCTTTTTTTGCCCAGATCGTAAGCGGCATCTCTCATGCTCGTTTCGGTAAATCATGTTCGCAGAATATGTCATTATCTGCCATTCGTGACACATTCATGGATTTAAGCCATAAAATGCAATATGATTTCCATTATGAGAGTATGGACAGAATGGAGTTGGTCGTGACGATACAGGTCAACATCACACCCAACGGACGGATGAGCCTGCCCGCCGATCTGCGCAAACGGCTTGGGCTGAGTGACGGCGGCGCCGTGTTTCTTGAAGAAACCGAAGACGGCGTGGTGCTGCGTACCGCCGCGCAGGCGGTGGCGCACGCCCGGGCCATTGCGAAGCGCTACACCAAAGACCAAGCGGACGAAGCGTCGAGCGAATCCTTCATCGCGCATCGCCGGACGGAGAGCGGCGAATGAGCGATCTCGTTCTTGATGCCTCTGCTCTTCTTGCCATGCTCAACGAGGAACCCGGCGGCGGCAGGGTCGCCGACGTCATCGCCTCCTCCCGGATCGGCGCCGTCAATTACGCCGAAGTCGTCAGCCATTATATCCGGCTCGGCATGCCTGAGCGCGAAGTCGACGCGATGCTCGATCCTCTGCCGATGACCATTGTTCCGGCCGACAAGGCACTGGCGCAGCTCGCGGGACGCTTGCGGGCTGTGACCGCCGACGCCGGATTGTCGCTGGGGGATCGCTTTTGCCTCGCCCTGGCTATTCGCGATGGCCTGCCGACCTGGACCGCCGACAAGGCTTGGCGGGTCGTGGCCGACGCCGCCAAGGTCGAGGTCGTTGTGATCCGCTGACGAGCACAGCGCAGCGTCAGCCACTGCGTTCGCGGAAATCCCAGATGCGGATGCCCATTTTGCGGGCCTTGTCGGCGAGATTATCCTGGATGCCGGTGCCCGGAAACACGATCACGCCCCTCGGCATATCCTCGAGCATCGCATCGTTGCGTTTGAACGGCGCGGCCTTCTTATGCCGGTTCCAATCGGGCTTGTATGGCTTTTGGGGAACCTTGCGGTCACGTGCCCAGCAGGCGGCGATGCGTTCCGCGCCGGTCGGCGTGCTCCCATGCAGCAGGATCATCTGCGGCAGTTGCGCGTGGACCTTGTCGAGCACCGCATAGATGCGCTGGTGATCATTATAGTCGGCCCCGCCGGAGAAGGCGATGCGCACACCCTCGGGATTCAGCACCAGCGCGTCCTGATAGGCGCGACCGTCAAGCTGTTTGCGGCTGTCGAGCACCGCAGAGGTGAGCGCCTTGCGGTTGACCATCGGCCCGGAGCGGGGCAGCCAGGGCTTGCGGATGTGGATGCGGTGCTGCTCGGCGGCGGCATCGCGGAAGAATTCCATGGTGTCGCGGCGTTCGAGCATCGTGATGCCTTCGGCGATGCAGCGTTCCAGCTCGACCGACTTTACCTCGCTGCCATCCTGTTCGCGCTGCATTCGCTTCTGCGCCTGCTCGTTGTCGTCGAGTTCGCGTTCGATCCGTTCGCCGGCGCGGTGGAAGACATTGACGATACCCCAGGCCAGATCCTCAAGGTCGGGTTCGATCCGCGTGTCGGTGAGGCAGGAGACGAGCGCGTCGAACATCTCGGCGACTGCGCCGCCTGCGATGCGATCGTCTGGCAGGGGCCGATGATCGGGCTCATCTTCGAACGGCCGGTGGCCGTAAAGCTGCATTTCCTGAAGCAGATAGGCGGTTGAACCGGGCTGTGCCTCGCGCTCGTTGTCATGATCGCTCGCCATCTTGTATCTCCGTCGTCTGACAGCCGCGCCTCTCGCGGCCTTCGTGGCGACGGGGAGCGGCGGGCGGTGCGGGACAGAACCGCGCTTCTTGGGCGCGGCCGAAGCGCAGCGGAGGATGGCGGAAAGCGGCCATTTTGCTTCGCGATGCAAAGGGGCGCAGCCCCGGCGGAAAATGGCCGCTGATAAGCCATTGCCGTCCCGGGCCGCTTGCCGCAGTCGCCCTCTGACGAAGGCCGAGTGCGCGGTGTCCCTGACAAAATCGGAGTGGATGGCGAGCCGGCGTGACCGGGGCCATGCGTTGCCCCGTCGATTACCCGTGCTTCAGGAAATGCCCGGCATCGCTGGGCTGGAGTTGAACCCGCAGGCTCGCCGCCAGTCGCTCCTTGCCGAAGGCGACAAGATCGTCGTTGAAGTCCCCCAGCCTCGGCTCGAGAGGCACGACCGCGATGCCCGCCTGGATCGCCCGTTCGGTCAGCGTCGTGAGTGCGCCCGCACCGGCCGGATCGTCGTCGCGCGCGACATAGAGGCGCTTCAAGCCCGCCGGGAACCGGATAGCGGCGAGATGGGCGGCCGAGAGTCCCGCGATTCCCGGCATCGCGGGTATGATCTGACGCAGCGACAGCATGGTCTCGATGCCTTCGCCCGCCATCATCACGGCTCCGCTCTGCCCGAACCGCACCCCGTTTCCGAGCAGATGGCCCATGGCGCGGCGAGGATATGCGACCGGCGCTTTGCCCGAACCGTCGAGTGCGAGCCAGGTGCGATGAATTCCCGTGATGCTGCCATCGAGATCGGTGACCGCCGCGATCATCGCCGGCCATGCGGGGCGGACGCCTGGGGCGTCCTCGTCCGATGCTCGATACCAGCAATGGCGATGGAAGCGCAGCGCCTCGCTGCCGGTGAGATTGGTGATGTGCCGGGACGCGAGATAGGTTCGCACCAGACTGCCCTCGATCGGCTTTGCGGCCGCATTCAGTCGCCGTGCCGCCTCCGGTGTGCCGGTTGGCGCCTTTGTTCGTCGGACAGGCCGGTCCTCGCTCGGTGCTGGTATCGGCAGACTGAGGAAACGCCGGGCCTCGTCGAGTGTCTCGCGCATGGTCCGGCATCCTCGGGCGACGGCGATGATGTCGAGCAGGTCGCCATGGTCGCCATTTTGCGCGTCGGTCCATTTGCCCGCCGCGCCGCGTCCGTCGGGGGACGCAGCGAGACGGACATAGAGGCTGCGCCCCGGCGTGTTATGGACATCGCCCACCAGCCAGTATCGGCCCTCCTTGTGGCCCTTCGAGAGATAATGGCGGCAGACGCCCTCCGCGTTATCGGCAAGGCGGCAGGCGATCTGGCTGGCTGGACTTTGCATGACGGGGCTCCTCAGGCTGCCTTGCGCGAGGAAAGCTTCTCGACCGGGAAACGATCGAACAGGCCGTCCAGTACGCCGGCGCCGACAGCCCCTGTCGGCACGTAGAGCTTAAGCTTCCACGAGACGATCTCCGAGATCAACCCCATGGCTTTGAGGCGCTCGATACCCAGATCGTTGAACCCGGTGAGTTCGATCCGCCATTCGTTCATCGCCCGGACGCGCTGGAGTTTCTGGTTCTGCGCCAGATGCAGCGCGACTTCACCCGACATCAGCATGGCAAGCGCTTTCTCGCCGGTTATGCGCACCGGCACATCGTCGTCATTGGCGACGCGCGCGGCCCATGCCGGGGACACCCGGCGGCCGATGACACGCTCGCCGTCATCGCTCTGGAGCCGGTAGACCCGCGTCGACTCGTCAGGCAACAGCTTCCAGATCGGGAGCAGCAGCCCCGAGACCATGTGCAGGGTCGAGGCCTCATGGCTCGGCAGTCCGGCAAGTTCGGCTTGCCATGCAGCGCTGAAGGTCGCTTGGTCGGCCTCCTCCCACTGGCTCGCGCTCAGCATCTCGGTCGCCATCACGCTGTCGGTCAGCGGCCAGATGAGCCGCACGCGCGGGTGGATCGCACCGTCATCATCGGTGACGCTGCGCGCCCGGCGCTGGACGGCTGCCCGGCCGGTCTTCACGTTCACCAGCAGCTTGGCTCCGCGATCGTCGACTTGTGATAGCGCATCGGCGAGCGAGAGCGGCATCAGCCGATCCTTACGCTCGATGGTGAGCAGCGCGGTCTGCGCCCCGGTGCCTGGATGCGTATAGATCGGCGCACGCCCGACAATACGGAAGCTCTCGGCCTGCAACGTCTCCAGCCCAACCTCATAGCTGCCGGACGCCTGCGCCTGTTCGATCCGCGCAGTGAGCAGCCCTTCGAACGCCTCGAACAGCAGGTTCTGCATATCGACCGTCAGCGCCAGCATCCGGTTCAGGAAGATGTTGATGCCGGGCAGCTCGTCGCGCAGGCCGCCGTCGCTGTCGATCAGCGACAGGCCGGTCGCCGCCTCGAAGCGATCGAGCGAGCAGCCCTCGACCTTGCCGCGCGAGAGCAGCACATAGAGCTGGCGCAGCGCATCGCGCGCATACCAGCTCTCCAGATTGTCCGCCGCGCTGAACATATTCTGCCCGCCGGTCTGGCGCTGGCCGCGCGTGATCGCGCCCAGCGAATCGAGGCGCCGAGCGATCGTCGAGATGAAGCGCTTTTGCGCCTTCACATCGGTGGAGACCGGCCGGAATAGCGGGGGCTGCTTCTGATTGGTGCGGTTGGTCCTCCCGAAGCCCTGGATCGCGGCATCGGCCTTCCATCCGGCTTCGAGCAGATAATGGATGCGCCGCCGCTGGTTCATCGCGCCGAGATCGGCATGATAGGACCGCCCGGTGCCGCCGGCTTCGGAGAAGACGAGAATCTGCTTCCTGTCCTGCTGGAACGCATCGGTCTCATGGAGGGCAGCCGAAGCCGGACGATTCTCGACCGCAAAACGAACGGAACCATCGTCATTCTTCTTCGGCACGACGCGACGCGAGCGGCCTGTGACCTCCGCCACCCTGTCCGTCCCGAAATGCTGGACGATCTGATCGAGCGCGCCGGGCACCGGTGGCAGCGCTGCGAGCCGCTCGATCATAGCATCGCGGCGGCGTACCGCCTCGCGATTGACGACGGGCACACCATTCTCGTCGCTGACCGGCCGGGAGGAGAGATTGCCGTCGCCATCGGAGAACGGCTCGTAGAGCTGCACCGGGAAACTGTGCTGGAGGTAAGAGAGAACGCCGTCCCTCGGCGTAATGTCCACCGACACATCATGCCATTCGTCGGCCGGGATCTCGGCAAGGCGGCGCTCCTGCATTGCCTCGCCGGTCGAGACGATCTGGACCACTGCTGCATGGCCTGCCTCCAGGTCGCGCGCGATGCTGGCGATGACGGCGGGCGTCTGCATGCTGGTGATGAGGTGGTTGAAGAAGCGCTGAAGCATGCCCTGATAGGCGGATTTGGCCTGCGCCTTGGCCTGCCGGTTGAGCGTGCCATGGGATGCGCTGGTGACGCCGGCGGCTTCGAGGGCCGCGTCGAGATTATTGTGGATCACCTCGAACGCTGAGGCATAGCTGTCATAGATGCGCACCTGCTCATCGGTCAGCCGATGCTCCAGCATCTCATATTCGACGCCATCGAAGGACAGCGAGCGGGCGGCATAGAGACCGAGCGCCTTGAGATCCCTCGCGAGCACTTCCATCGCCGCGACCCCGCCATTCTCGATCGCGGTGACGAACTCGCCGCGCGTCGCGAACGGGAAATCATCGCCGCCCCAGAGGCCAAGGCGCTGCGCGTAGGCGAGGTTCTGCACGGTGGTCGCGCCCGTGGCCGAGACATAGACGATGCGGGCATTGGGCAGCGCATGCTGCAAGCGCAGGCCCGCACGGCCCTGCTGCGAGGGGGCGACATCACCACGTTCGCCCTTGCCGCCGGCGGCATTGGCCATAGCGTGCGCCTCGTCGAACACGATCACCCCGTCGAAATCTGGCCCCAGCCATTCGACGATCTGGTCGACGCGCGATTTCTTGCCCCCGCGCTCCTGTGAGCGCAGGGTCGCATAGGTGGTGAAGAGAACGCCTTCGTCGAGGCGGATTTCCGTTCCCTGACGGAAGCGCGAGAGCGGCGTTACCAGCAGTCGTTCCTGGCCGAGCGCCGACCAGTCGCGCTGCGAGTCTTCGAGCAGCCGGTCCGAGACCGACAACCACAGCGCGCGGCGGCGGCCCTTGAGCCAATTGTCGAGAATGATCGCGGCGACCTGTCGTCCTTTGCCAGCACCCGTGCCGTCGCCGAGGAACCAGCCCCGGCGGAACTGGACCGCGCCTTCGGCATCCTCCGCGGCGGTGGTGATGGCGTCGAAAGTATCGTCGACCATCCACGCGCCCGAGAGATGTCCAGCATGGGCTTCGCCGGCATAGATGACCGATTCAAGCTGCGCGTCCGACAAGATACCGAGCGTCACGAGCTGGGGCGGCAGGTGTGGCCGGTAAGAGGGTTTGGGCGGCGCGACCGACGCCATCGCCGCCGACTGGACCAACGAGGTGGGATGCGGCTGCGCGCCCTCGATCCGCAGCGACTGGAGCGCATAGGGCTCGTATATGCCTTCGCCCAAACGCCCGGCGGGCGGCGACCAATCGATCGTCTCATAGGCAAGCTCAACCGCTGGGGTGTCCGGGACGAAAGACGAAACGACCGTGGCCCCGGTCCGCGTCTTCGGGCGCACCGGCGCGGTGGAGGCGATGACCGGCAAGGCAGCGACGGGCGATGGCGTGATCGGCGCGCGCGGTGGCACCTGGTCGAGTACCCATTGCAGCAGCGTCCCGGTATCGGGGGCCTTGCCAGCGCTCTCAACGAAGCTGGCGGGATTGTCAGCAGGCACCTTGTCGATGACGGTCAACCGGGTCTCGATCGTCGTGCCGTGCTTCGCATAGACCTTCCCGTCGATCGCGGCGGTGAACACCACGCGCGCCTTGTTCTGCAGCCGGGTGAACGGGCCGCGCCAGTCGGATGACGCCGGTGCGCAGCTCGCGCCCGTGATCGCGACCAGGCGGCCGCCCGGTTCGAGGCGCGCGAGCGCGGATTCGATATGACGCATTGCCGCGTCGCGCATGGTGCGATCGACGTTTGCGACCGCCGAGAAAGGCGGGTTCATCAGCACGATGGTCGGGCAGATGGCAGCGGGCAGGCGATCGTCGATCGAGGCGGCGTCATGCGCCGATACGGGCATGTCCGGGAACAGCAGCCGCAGCAGTTCGGCGCGAGTCTCGGCCAGTTCGTTGAGCGTGAGGCCGGCGCGCGCGAGCTGTGCGTGAACGCCAAGCATGCCGGTGCCAGCCGACGGTTCGAGCACATGATCGGCGGGATGGATCGACGCCGCCACGGCCGCGACGAAAGCAAGACCCGGCGGGGTCGAAAATTGCTGCAAGGCCTGGGAAGTTTCCGAACGGCGCGTGTGCGTGGGCATCAACGCTGCGATACGTTCGATCAGCGCTAGCGCGCTCATTGGCGCACGGCCAACGATCGCCGAACCATAGCGGCGCAGGAACAGGATCTCCGCCGCCTCGCAGGCGTCATAAGCGGTTTTCCAGTCCCAGGCGCCGGTCGCATCGCTGCCGCCGAAGGCGTCGGACATCGCGATGCGGAGCTGCGTCGCATCGATGGTGCGTCCCGCCTCCAGCGCCGGCAGGAGGGTGCGCGCCGCGACCAGCAGGGCACTGGCCCGGCCTGCGAAGCCGGACGCCACGCGGGAAGGCGCGGCGCACAGCGCCGCGTCGGACAGGATGTGGGTCATGGGTGGAAGTCTCCGGGAGAGCAGGAAGGGAAGCCCCGGCGGACGCTCTCTCTAGGCCCAGCCGGGTTCCCTCCTCCCGGCCTGTTCTCTGGCTCTCATCAGCATAGGCGACACACGCATGGCTGATGCGTGCTCAAATTCGGGTTCGCGCGGGAAAATCTGGCTCATGGACCAATGTTTCGCTATGTGCCGGCGCAATATCGAGCACTCTCCCGCACGGTATGCTTGAATGTCTCTGTTCGGAAGAAGAGCTCCCATGACTGATCACGCCGACGCCGATAATGTCCTGATTACGCTGACGGCGGACATCGTTGCCGCCCATGTGTCGAACAACAACGTGGCCGTCAGCGATCTTCCGCTCTTGATCGGAAATGTTCATGGCGCGCTCAGCGGTCTTGGTCAGGCTGAACAGATGGAGGAAGCCAAGCTTGTTCCCGCCGTTTCCGTGCGATCGTCGGTAAAGCCCGACTTCATCATCTGCCTCGAAGACGGCAAGAAGCTCAAGATGCTCAAGCGCCACCTGATGACCCATTTTCAGATGACGCCTGAGCAATATCGCGCGAAATGGAATCTGCCGGCCGACTATCCCATGGTCGCGCCAAATTATGCGCAGCAGCGTCGGGCGTTGGCGCATCAGATCGGACTTGGCCGTAAGCCCAAGTCGGCGAATAGCCCTGTCACTGAAGTAAAGCCGGCAAAAGCATCGACGCCCCGCCGTCCGCGAAAGAAGGGTTCCGACGCAGAGAAAGGCGCATAGACTGACGGCCTCCCTCTGAGCGCCAGACAAAAAAAGCCCGCCCCAACGAATGGGACGGGCTGATAGGTCAGGTCACCATCGCTTTATGCCGGACGGGATCGATCACGAACCCATGCCGTCCGGCACTATATTCATCGGCCGGTACAAGGAAGCCACGGCTTTGCGACACATCGCATCGGCCGCCGATCGTGGCGACCGTCTCGACGAAACTGGGATGGCGATCGGATCGCAGGGCCGAGATGACGACCCAGTCTTCTGCATGATCGCGCTGGAACTGCTCACGGTCGCGGGTGAAGGAGTCTTCCGCCGTCAGAACACCGCCATGCACCGCTTCCCAGGCATCGGGCTCCCAGTCCCGCAGCGTTTTGTCCGCGCTTGCTTTCTCCCGATCGGTGAACAGGTCGGGATAGCCCGCGGCCACACGCGCCCAGTCGCCATCCTCCTCATACCACCCGCCTTTGATCCGCAGCGCGGGATGCAGGCCAGCGTTGCGGGCGCGGTCGAGTTTGAACCCGCCATGCGAGGCGGTCGAATGGAACACGATCCCCTGGGCATAGATGGTCGCGCCCTGCGACATGCCCCAGGGCGTCGCGAGGCGCATGTGCAATTCCTTGCGGCCAAGGGCTTCACGCTGCCGCAGATGAACCGCGATCGCCTCGACATGCGCGCGAAAGCCCGCCTCGTCGGCGACGATGCCTTCGTTGCCGAAGACATCGTTCTCGCTCCATGCAGCGATCGGCCGGGTGAGCCGCCAGTCCGACGCGAGCCGGAAGCCGCCCCGCGCCGGAATAGCGATGTAGCCCAGATCGTCGACACGGGCGGCCATGAGTCCAGAGGCGGTCATGCCATATTCGACGTTGATCTCGGTCATGCCGCCCTCCTGTCGATGGCACGGGCGGGCGCATAATCAGGGCCGTAAGCGCGTGACCGCGCGAAGGTCGGATCATCGGCCTCGTCGACCAGATATTCGGTGACCTCCTCGGCATAGTCGGCGTCGATCACTGCCGAATGGACGGGAATCAGGCCGACGGAGTGGCGCTCCGCGAACACGACTGCATCGGCCGCCTGCATTGCCGCGCGATGATCGGGTGCATCGACCGCGACCTTGATCCGGATGGTCGCATGGACATGCACATAGTGGCGCCGCATGGTCATGCCGCTCTCCCGAGACTGGAGGGCCGGATCACCAGGTCAGGAGCGGGGACGATCTCGGCGTGCATGCCGGAATAGCTGTTACGCGCCATCCATTCCTCCGCCGCCGCCATATGCGGAGCGAGATGGCGCAGCTCGTCGCGCCCGCCGAAACTGGTGAGCACGCGGACCATGCCGGGCTTCGGCGTCTCGATAATCTCGAAATGCAATGCGCTCTCGACCGAATAGTGCCGGTTCACGACGATCGCGATGATGCCCTGACTGCCATAATTGCCGAGATGGAGGCAGAAGCCTGCGGGCGATTGGTAGGTCGGCCGAATTTCTTCCGCCCTGCGCTCGACCAGACGGCCGATACCATTGTCGTTGTTCCACGCCTTGAGCTTGCGGGTGAACCGCTCGGGCGGGCGCGGCTCGCCGTTGGAATAGCGGATAAGACTGCCGAGCGGCGCGGTGTCATAGATCGATTGTGCGGACATAATCTCGTCTCCTTGAAACACAAAAGCCCGGCGTGCGGCCGGGCTTTCGGGGATGATGGTTGGTCAGGAAAGGATCAGGCAGGCCCGGCGCGCGCGATCCGGGTGGCCGCCATGGCGGCGCTGGACACGATGCGTTCAAGCTGGTCATCGAGGTTGAGCCTGCTGATCGCCTCGACGCAGCCCTGGCGGATATGCACATCGCTGACCTCGACGGCAGCGGCATCGGTGCCGGCATAAACCTTCTGGATATCCCTCAGCGTGGAGCGGACATCCTCCTCGGCGAGCATCAGGACGGGATGCCGGCCGTGCCCCGGCGCACAGCCAAGATCGCCATGCTCAGCCTTGTCCAGCAGCCGGCATTCCATCTCATTGGTCGAGTTGGACAGGATTTGATGCGCGGTCACCACGGTCACGCCGCCGCCAAAGCCATCTGGCCGCATCTTCGTGCAGGTCCAAGCCGAGGTGATGGTCACATGGTCGAGTACTTCGCAGCGACGCACGATCTGCTGGAAGATCGCGGCATCGCCCAGATCGGAGAGGTCGATTTCCAAATCGGTTTCGTCGGGACCGGCCTTGGCGAGCAGTTTGCGGATCATCTCGACGATGCAGCCGGACGGCATTGGCTCATCCTCCAGCATCTCCTTGAGATCGGCGATATCGAGCCAGACCATATCGGTCGATCCTTCGCTCGCATAGAAATAGATCGCGTCGCCGTCGGGCTCATGCTCGAATATGCCGGCAAGCAACGCGAGTTCGAGCCGGGTGATCGCGCTGGCCGGAATGCTGGGCCGCACGACGGTCGGAGAATGATAATCAGCCATGAAAGATCTCCAGATACGTAAAAGCCCGGCACAAGGCCGGGCATCGCAGGGAAGATTGAGCGGTGAGTGGCGAAAATCAGGGCGGCGGATCGGGATCGCCGGGCGCAGCGGCCACGACCTCGGTTCGCAACGTCCAGCTCCCGATCAGGAGTTCCCCGCCGAGGAAACCCGCGCCCATGAGGCGGTGACGGATGGCATGATCCGTGTCGCCGGCAGCGTGCTGTAAGCGTTCGACCAGGATGACGGGCGTGCCGTTTTCCTCTTCGAGATCGAACTCAAGGATCGCGTGGACCTTCATGCCGGCTCTCCCATAGGCGAGGATTGCACCGCGAACGGATCGACGTCGCGGTGGATCGGTTGCGCACGGCCCATCCAGGGTTCAGGGCGGATGCAGCGCACCCAGTCCGCGAAGCTGGGGATGAAACCCAGATCCTCACGCACATGCTGTTCGCCAATGAGGCGAACCGGGACGACGCGTCCCGTCGAAATAATGATTGTCGGCCCGAACGCCCGTTCCAGTTGGAATATGCCTTGGGCATGGTGACGCAGGGCACGGTGCCGGAAGTCGGCGATGATCTCTTTCGAGTGATCGAACCACTGGTGGAGCGGCAGATAATCGTCGGGTTCGCCGCCCCATTTGCGGACCGAGGAGAGCGCGTGGTGATAGCAATGTCCCATAGCCGCGGCCTCACCAGCTATAGGCGTGATGTTCGGACGACATGAACCGCTCATTATAGTCGAGCGTGATCGTCCTGGCCGTTACATCGAAGGTGAATTCGCCATAAGCGCCGTCCGAATTCTCCCAGCCTGCGTGCTTCTCGCGTAGAAGGTCGTAGGCGAGCGTTTCCAGTGCCAGTGCGGTGCGGTGCCGACGTAGAACCGGTTGCGTTTCGCCATAGGGCAGATCGAGGCTGTCCAACTTGCCTTCGGGCAGTGAGGCCTGCTCATCGCCGACATAGGCCTGAATGTCCTCGATCTGGCCGCTGTCGCCTTCACCATCGAAAATGACGACGACGCGCGTGATGTTCGCCAAAGCGAGGTGCGCGAACAGCCGCTGCTTGTTGTCGGGAACGAGCTTTGCGGCAGCGGCTTCCCATGCCGTATATCGTGCCATGGTCGCTGCCATGTCGATAGCGTGCCGGGACTCTGTTGCATCCGTCATTGCGGATCTCCTGAAAGGCGAAAGCCCGGCACGCTGGCCGGGCTTTCGAGATTTGGGGAAAGAAAGTGGAATCGCGTCGACGGGTCATTCTCGAAGCCCGCCGGCGGCAATTTCCTCAATCCATTCGGCGGCTTCATCGAAATCGCCGTCGTCGTCGGCGACCAGACGGGCCAGCGCCACTGCGCCCTCGCGGCCGAGTTGCCCCATGCGCTGAAGCGCGCTCAGCAGGATCGGGGCCAGTTCTTCCGGCGTTGCGTTTTCGATCGGGGACGTTTGCATTGTATACCTCCTCAAAATGGCAAAAGCCCGACGCAGGTGGCCGGGCTCGATGGATGAAAAGTTGGGAGAACGGGGCGACCAAAGCCGCCCCTGCCGGTGCTAGGCTGCCGCAGCGACATCTTCCCCGTCATCATTGTCGGCGTCGACGAGATGATCCTCATCTTCGAGGAACGCTGGCAGTTTGGCGGCTTCCTCCTCGGCCACCGGCTCTGCTGCAGGTGTGTCGAGCAACTCGGGCGTCCGCATCGGCTCAGGGAGCCAACCGGCATCTTCGAGCAGCCGTTCGGCCTCGTTCGCCATGTCGCCCTTTTTGAGATGGTCGATCATCTCGGCGAACTTCGAGCCCGTGGCCTCCGCCACATCGGCGAGAATGCGCGGCTTGGTAACGCTGCGGAAATAGCCCTCGACCGTGGGCCGCCAGCCGGCACCGATCAGATCGAGCCCGACCGCGCGCGCAAGGACATGGCTGTGCGCGATGCGCCGCTCGACGCTGTGCTTCGAGATGCGGCCATTGTCGTACTTGGGCACCACCTCCTGCTGCGCATTGAGGGCCTGCGAGGCGCAGTGGGCGAACAGGGCTGCCTGTTCGGCGCCGTCGAATGCGAGCAGCGCGTCCCACAGCTCCTTGTCGTCGTCCGGCAACCGGTCGGCCCAACGCTTGTGGCGCTCCTCGATCGCCCTGGCCGGAGTGCTGCTGCGCAGGCCGGACGGCGCAAACCCGAACGACACCTTGTTGAGCGACACTTCAAGGCAGGATTCGCGGCTGTAGCTGTAAAAGGTGCTGAGCACGAAAGCATGCAGAACCATCGCGAAAGCCGTCGAAGGCTCCTGCGCAAGAGCATCCTGCAAGGCGAGTGTGCGCCAGGCGGTCAGTTCGGCAACGAGACGGTCGGGCAAAGGCTTCAGTATCTCGCCATCCTCATCCTCGTCGCCACCCGAGGCCGCATTGATCGACACGACGTTGGAGACAGCAGGATCAGTCGCGCCGCCGCCGTCCTCTCCATTCGCTTCGCCGTCAGAGACGGACGCATCGGCTTCTTCGTCACCGGTTTCGGCTTCGACCACCAGTTCATCCTCAGGACGAACATAGCCGCGTTCGATGCAGAGCGATCCATCGGACTCGATCGACACGAAAGCACCGGCCCGCGCCATCTCCGGGGCATCGAAGGTCAGCGGCCGTTCGACCAGCGCACCAATCTCGGCCTCGATAGCTGCGATGCGCGCATGCACCTCGTCGGGGACATGCGGTTCATCCGCCCACTGCTCCTCGATTGTCTCGGCCTCGGTTTCCAGTTCGGCGAGACGGGCATCTTCCTCGGGAGTGCGGGACACCGGTACGCCGTCGATCTCGCGCATGCCATCGGTCACGCCCCAAGGCAGGTCTATCGCAGTCGCGACCCACTTCCACCCCTCGGCACCGATCTTTTCACCCTCCGCCTGGAGCTTCTCCGACACCAGCCGTTCGAGCAAGGCCGGATCGGTCAGCCAGCCGCCATCGTCCTCCTCGAACAGATCGCGCAGCACATGACCGCCCGCCGCGACATAGGCGTCGAGGCCGATGAACCGCACGCGCCGGTCGGCGACGCGGATCGTGTCTTCGGTAAGCTTCTGCCGGATATAGGCACCGGACCTATTATAGCTATGGGCAAGCAGTTCCCACACCTGTTCTTGCCGCTCGTGATCGTCGGAGACCGAGAAGGCCATGAGTTGCTCCAGCGTCATGCCGTCCTCGGCATAGATGGCGTGCAGCTTTGGCGAGACCTTGGCGAGACGCAGGCGCTGATTGACCACTGCCGGGGTCACGTTGAAGTGCGCGGCGATGGATTCGATATCCTGGCCCTTGTCGACCATCGATTGCATGCCTGTGAACTGATCGAGCGGATGAAGCGGTTCGCGGAAGGTGTTCTCCGCATAGCTATCCTCCTCGGCCAGCACGCCGTCATTGGTCGCCCTGACGACACAGGGGATCGGCGCATTCTTCGCCAGGCGCTTCTGCTTTACCAGCAGTTCGAGGGCGCGGAACCGCCGGCCACCGGCCGGCACCTCGAACTGGCCGGTCTCCTGGCCCTCGCTATCGAGGATGGGTCGCACGTTGAGGCTCTGGAGCAGGGTGCGGCGGACGATGTCCTCGGCCAGTTCGCCGATCGATACACCGGCCTTCACCCGGCGGACATTGGACTGCGAGAGGACCAGCTTGTCGAACGGAATGTCCCGCGAGCCGCTGAGGACAAGTTTCTGAGCCGCTTTTGCCATGAGTTAAGATCTCCAAGACGGGCCGCCGCGAGACTCTCTCCCGGCTCCCAGCCCGTCACGAAGCTCCAGCTTCCCTCTCCCTCTTATGGCCTGCCGCAGGCAGGCCATGCGTCCCTGCCGATCCGACCGGCACCGTTCACCGCAACCAACTTGCCAAGATGTTCGCTATTTGTTCTGATGCCATCATGGAACGAATCGAACGACATGAGCTGTCCGCCATCCTGCTGGCAGCGCCCGGCTGGGCGCGGGTCGGCCTGACGATGCCGGACGAACGGATGCGCGAGCGTGCCGCCGATACGCTGGCCGCGACCATCATCGAGAAGCTGGAGGGATCACTCCCGCCCGATGTGAACCAACTCAGGCTTCCGCTATAGGTGGAGGAACGGGTTCCTGCGCCGTATCGAACATGCCGCGCCGGACACCGAAGCGATCGGAGAAGGTAACGACATTGGTGCGGCCCTCATGATCGACCTGCGTGAAGCGCAGCAAGTCGCCCTTGAGGATCTCAATTGTCACCGGCGGCAATTCATCGCGCGGATCATGGAAGGTCATGCGATTCTTCGGCATCATCGCCTCCAGTGCGGCAGCAATCGGCGCGGTTGATCTTCTCAGGGGTCGGGCCATTCCTTCTTCATCTCGAGCAGCCCAAGCATCCCCTGATAGCTCTGATCGGGACGGATTTCACCTTCATAGCCGGCTTCACGCAATTCGGCAGCGCGTTCGCTTGCCTTGAAGGGCTGAAGCCTTGGATCGAAGCTGATCGACCGGAACAACATGTTGGGATCGATCGGCATCACACGAACGTCCGGCACGGGCTGGTCCTGGGACCAATCACGCCCAATGAGCAGGAAGCGGAGCTCCTGTTCATGGGCAAAATAGTGCCGCTTCCATAGCAGGGAATCCGCACGACCCTGGACCGTCTGGAAGAAACCAGGACCATGCTGGCCGTTGCAGGCATTGACGATGCGCTGCCAGATTTCCTTGTCGTCGAGATATTCGACACCGCCCACCACGATATGCGCGTCAGCCCCATCGGCATGCCAGGCTTCCGACGCCGACAGGAGATGGCGCACCGTTGTCGTGACGGTGACGCCTTCGTTCAGGCGATCGGCGTTGCATCGGGTCTTGTCCAGTCGCACCCGGGAATAGGCGCGCAACAGCGTGTCTGAACCGGGATTGAGCGACCAGCATTGCGCCCATGCCGGAGCCAGGAAGTCGGCAAGCTGGTGCTGACCTTTCGCCGGTGTGAGGCCGCGGCCGTCCAGCATGCAAAGGGACGGAGCATCCTCCCTCGGATCATCCCAGACCCGCGGCCTCATCAGCCCCATTTCCTTGTTCTTCACCGCATCGAGGAGCCGGCCGAGCGGAAAAATCCGACGCACCTCCTGATCGAGATCGGCGATGCGCGCGGCAAAGCGGCAGGGATCACCGTTGATTGGCAATAGGTCCATATACTCCCCCTCCGGCCGACCCTAGCGGGCAACTATGAAGAGCTTGTCTATGCGATCTGGAGATAGGCCTATCACCGATACTCATCGGGCAGGTCTTCCTCATGCCCCTGCCAGACGATCCGGTCTCCATCATAGACCGTGACGAATCCGCGGCCGCGCCTGATCGGCACCGGAGGCTTGGCCGCGAAGTTTAGGCAACCGAAGGTATCGACCGTGGCCGAGAAGGCGAGCGGCTTGCCATGTTGCATCAGCACGCGGTCGCAGGTGCCGGACGGGCGCTTCACCCGGCGCTTGGAAATGCCGAGCTGGAACGTCTCATAGGCGCGCACCTCCCAGTCGGACGGCGGCGACCAGTGCCGGCAATATGTGCAATAGTGCGGGGTCGGCGGACCGCTGTCCTCGTCGTCGAGCGCCGGCCCGCCATTATGGCCGATCGAGGAACGCGAGCCCGTCACGGCTCGCGTTCCTGTTCGAGCCAGGCCCGCAGGCGCTGACGCATGATGCCGATGCCGGCATTGATCTCGGTGATCTCGGCATCGGGAGTGATACAGCGCATCTCGCGGAACCCGTCGAGAAAGGCGCGCATGACCTTGAGGTAAAGCCCGCCGCCGACCAACGCGACGTCAGTGAACGGCCGTGAGCCATGATACGAGAGGCTGGCGATCTCGCAGCCGGGATGCGAACCATAATTATCGGGCTTGCGCGGCGACGGCGGGCGGGGCCAGCGCATCGTCATGCCGCCCGCGATGATCCGCTCGGCAAGCTCGGGGGTCAGCCTCGCATCATAATCCTCGATCGGCCGGTCGCCCGCGCCGAAGCCATAGCGGGCGGAGAGGAAGCCGACACGGGCAAGACGGCGTTGGGGATCAACCGTGCGCCAGGTCTGCCAGAGCGGCCCGTCATAGCGCTTCCACGCAGGCATCCAGCCTGGATCGCGCTGCTTGGTCGCCGAACAGGCGAGGATCAGCAGCCGGTGCGAGAAGCCGGTGGCGCGGGTATGCGGCAGATCGACCCGCACGACCTTCACGGTGCGCTGTTCGGCCGCTTCGGCGAGCCGCCCGATCAGCGCGATATCGGCATCCGTGCAGACACCCCGGACATGGAAAGTCGGAACACTATCATCCCCCATCGCTGGGAGGACATCGAGGAACAGGATGCCATGCCCAAGATTGCCGCAATAGTGGAGCGCCTCCACCATCGGCAGGCCCGGCGCAGGTTCGATCCAGCGCTGGCCGATCCGTTTGAATGCCTCGGCGAAGGTGGTGGGGCTGGGCGTGGTCCGCACTTGTGCCCGTGCGTGATATCGCCACGGCGGGCGCTCAGGATCGACCTTGCCGACACGGATCTGGTGGAGAAAATCAGCCAGACTGTAGGGATCGGCCGGATAAGGACAATCCCGCCAGGCGCGACGGATCGATCGACGGGCGTGGTCGGGGAACTCAAACAATCTCGCCCGTGCCCGGCGCCAAACGGCCGCGCGTTCGTCGCGCAGCCGTTGCTGCTGCTGGGGCCACCAGACGGCACGGCGGGCCATCTCCTCATCGACGCTGTGCTGCCCGGCCGCGATCATGTCGGAGAACAGCGGCAGGGCCTCCCGCTCGCGCCGCTGCTTCGTGGCGAAGGCGGCGCGCTTGCGCGTGGTCTCCTCATAGGCACTGGGCCTGGACCATCTGGCGAACCGCATCACGCGCCGCCTTTCGCGGCGGCGGCCGCGGCGCGGTATAGGATGCGCTCGCCTTCGATCAGCGATCCGGCACGACGGGCCGCTTCGGCATAGACCGAGAGCGGGAACTTGCCTTCGAACAGGATGTCACGCTCGATTCCGAGACCGAAAGGCAGCCGAATTGATTCCAGTTCCTCGAGTGCGAAACTACCGAGTTCCGGGCAGCCGAAGCCGAGATCCGCTATACCGAAGAGAATCCCGTCCTCATCAAGTTCCGTGGCGAGCCAGGTCGCGGCGCCGACGGGATTGAAGAAGCGGACCACCGGTACGAGGTCCGGCGCTGGATCACCGCGGCGCAAAGCGTCGCAGCGGGCGAGGTCGTTGGCGACAAGCTGGACGCGTAGCTCTGGGGTGAGGAGGATCATGCCGTGATCCTCCCTTCCAGCGCTATGTCTCGATCGGGATCAGGATCGGGATCGTCGTCATTGGCGGCCACGGCCACATCGGCCCGGAAGACGAGAAGATAGTCGGCCGCCCTCGAAGCCGCGCTGGCGGCGCGCAGGATCGCGCGACTGTCCTCGCGAATGATCTCCAGCCAGGAGCCAAGGTAATCGGCGTGTCGGACGGTGGGCGTGATGCCGAGCGCAGCGCAGACGAAGGCGCCGGTCATCTCGGCGACTAGTTCCTCCTTGCCATAAGTGTCCGAACCGAAACTGCCCGTCTGGTCGCGATCGAGCCGGGACTTGCCGCCACTCCAGTGACCAAGCTCATGAAAAGCCGTCCGATGCCAATTGACCGGATCATGAAAATCGTCAGGCCGCGGCACCTGCACATAATCGTGCCGGGGTGAGTAATAGGCCGATGGACCGCCGATGCGGAAGTCGGCACCGGTCGCTTCGATCAGCGCCTCGGCCTGCGGGAGGATCAGTCCTTCTGGGATCGGCGGCGGCGGCTCGCAGATGCGTTCGGGCAATCCCTCGCACTGCTCGACCGAGAAGACGGTGAACCATTTGAGAAAGGGAATGCCGCCCGATGGCTCGCGGCCCTCATTGTCGGCACGGCGGCGTTCCTCCTTCGGGATGAAGCGGCGGGTGTAGATAACGCCCACGCCCTGTTCGCCGCGCCGAACGTGACCGCCGAGCGCCAACGCCTGCCGGAAGGTCAAGAAGGCATGGGAGGAGAAGCCGCGCGAGACGATGGCATCCCAGAGCGTAAGCACGTTGATGCCGCTGTAACGCCGATCGCTGACGGCATTATAGGGCATGCCAATGCTTGCGGCGGACGAACCCCAGGGCTGGACCCAGGGGACACGGCCAGCTTCCAGTTCGGCGATGATACGGTTGGTGATCTGTTCGTAGAGGTTGGTCCGCGCACTCGCGGAACGGTGGGTGCATGCATGTGCCATCGCTTGGGTCTCCGCGACGGATCGGTCCCGAGCCTCTCTCGTGACACTCAATCCGTCACGGCCAACCGGCAGCACTCTCACTCTTGAAGGGGCGTTACGGGGCGCAGCCCCGTAGAAGGGGTCGGTTGAGATTCGCGAAGCGAAGCTCAAGCGCAGGGGAAGGCCTTCCCCGCCGAACGAAATATGGTGCGCTAGGCGGCGCCGTGAAGCGCCAGCATTAGCGTTTAATGTTGTAGCCCGGTTGTAGCCCGACCCAAAAATGCAAAAAGCCGCTCGCGCGGCTTTTCATAACTACCTGATTTTCTTAGGAAAACTGGAGCGGGCGAAGGGATTCGAACCCTCGACCCCAACCTTGGCAAGGTTGTGCTCTACCCCTGAGCTACGCCCGCTCTGGCG
>Ga0172382_10003191_pt1 | contig 26263 bp, 23 predicted proteins | sample Leawel138RmetaG_FD_122245 | JGI IMG/M metagenome (GOLD analysis project Ga0172382, IMG submission 122245) | Leachate microbial communities from a municipal landfill in Southern Ontario, Canada - Leachate well 138R metaG | ecosystem: Engineered > Solid waste > Landfill > Unclassified | place...
AACTGCGGCCAGATCAAGACGGGATCGCTTTCACGGAGCGAACGCCTGGCGAAGTACAACCGGCTTCTGAGAATTGAAGAGGAAATGGGTGAGTACGCGGTTTATCGCGGGCGTGGTGTGTTGATGCTTCCCGAAGCGCTCATGAACCGAACGGTTGATCAGTAGAGATAGCGGGAAATGCCTTGACGGACCTCGTCAAACATCTCCGGCGTACCGTTCACCTGGTAAGCTTTGCGGGTCTCTTTCTCGATAGGAGAAATGAGGCCCGCCTCCGTTAGAAACCGCACGGCACCCCAAAAATTCTGCTGCGACAGAGATTCGTAACGGCGAATATCTCCGTCCTCATAAGACTTGAAGCCTAGGCACCGGATTTCCTTCAGCCAGGTTTTTTCATCCAGCCCCGGAGGTTCAATCAGAGATGTGCTTCTGGCCACGAGCCAGTAGGATTCCAGGTACGTCTGCATAAGACCGCCAAACACCTTCAGGGGCTCTTCGCCGCCCTCCAGGATCTGGATGGCCGTCCTTTCTCGCGTATCTTCGTAATTCACATAGCCCCGGGACTTGAGATAGGCGAGGCTTTCCCGTATATCGTCCATTTCTGATCTCTCGTCGTCAAAAATGAACTCGTGGCGAAAGAGTCTCTTCAGAAAGGCGTAGTCCCTGAAAAGGGTTGAAACCGTAACATCATTACCGTTGGCGGTGATGATCGACAGACTGACAAACGCAACATGGAGAAAATAATGGATAATCATGTTTTTATAATAGTCCATGTTCAAACGTTTCTCCGCCCGGAGGGTGTACATCGTCCTATTTCGCACGTCTGCGCCGTGCCCGGCACCACCCATCGTGATCATCTCTTCCCGGACGAAAAGGATGACTGCTTTATCCACGGCCTGATACTCGCGCTGAAAGGTTACGGAAAAGGGCGCCCGACAATAAACCAAATAATCATGAAAAATATTCAGGGTGGATTGCCAGTGATCGTGGCGGATACTCTCCAGATCATGAGCTAAAAACGCCGTAGCGGCCAGAGAACTGGGGGTTACCACTGAAACCCGGTTGATTGCCAAGGCGATGTCGTAGCTGACCTTTCGATACAGTGCCTGGCGTTCAAAGTCACCCAGTCCATCAAGGTCAACACGACGCTTCTCCAAGTATTCCTTTAAGAGAATAGGTTCACCCACGTTCACATAGACATGACCGTAGCGCTTTCTTACCACCTTGCGGCTCCGGATAACATCGGAGGCTTTTTCACTGGCCTTGGTGACACCCTCCAGCTCCTTGATATAGGATTTTTCTTCGATCACACGGTCGTAACCGATATAGACGGGTATGATTCCCAGGTTACCCTCATTTTGCTTCTGATAAGCCTTGAGTATCGCGGAGAGGAGCCCGAATTTGGGCATGACCATTTTACCCGTCCGGCTCCGGCCGCCTTCAATGAAAAATTCAATGGGCATTCTCTCTTTCAGCATGGCCTGCACATACCGAGCAAAAACCTCACTGTAGAGATCAAGACCCCTGAAGCTACGGCGGATGAAAAAAGCACCGGATTTCCTGAAGATGTAGCCGATGGGCCAAAACGATAGATTAATTCCCGCCGCCACGAAGGGCAACTGGATGTTTTCCTTGTAGAAGACGTAAGAGAGGAGCAGATAATCGATGTGGCTCCGGTGACAGGGCACAACCACCAAGGGCATTTCCTTGGAAATCTTCCGCACCCGGGCCATCCCCTTCCGGTCGATGACGATCCCATCGTAGATATTCTTCCAAAGCCAGGTCAGGATTTTATCCCAGAGTTCAACAACGATTTCGCTATAATCGGCGGCAATTTCATCAAGGTAACGCCTCGATTCCTTTAAAAGAACGGGGACCGGCTTCTTCTCCTTATCCCCCGCCTGCCTCAAATAAGCATTGAAATCCCTGTCCTGGAGAACCATATCGATGAATTCACGGCGGGACCTGAGTACAGGCCCGACCGTCGTTTCCCGCTCCTCATCGATGCGGTCGATCAGGTCGGCCCGGAGACGAACCAAGAGGTTTTCATCTTGCATGCCCGCCGAATCTTCCAGGTAGGCCTGAAGATCCAACGGCTCGGCGGCAATAACCGAAACCCTGTGGGCATAGCGGAGCAGAGTAATCAAACGACGGATTGGACCGACGTCGTCGTATTGTCCGAAAAAAATATTGTAGAGGCTTTCATCCTGAATATCCCGGCGGCGACCGTAGGAAATCAAAAGGGGAACCATGAATACGGACCGCTGCAGCTTCTCCTGTAACTGAATCATTTTTTGAAGCGCCGTTTCCACAACCGGGTCATGAACCAGCCGGGTGCTGCCGAGATGTAAAACGGCGCTTTCCCTCTTCAGGATTTCTATGTCGACCTTTTTTTTCGACTTAACGGATACCGTCTTCACGGCATCGGGAAATTCGGCCATGGCAGGTTCTTCCCCCATAGACCACAGAGGTGCGGGAAGACCGTGGAAAAGGGTGATTTCCCTGAGGAGGAGGCTGTTCAGGCGACTCTTGTTTTTGAGGGCGTAAACGATGATTCCCTGGGTTGCAAGATGTCTCAGCATCTGAGCCTGCTCTTCGTCAAGCCGAGCCCGTCGGGCAATGTTTCTGATAAAACCGTCTGGAAAGCCGCCGATGTTTGGTCTGATAAGCCTCTCCTGTAGGTGTCCGTTTTCGACATGCTGAAAAGTTGGAACGTTCAGATGGATCCCCCCTTTTATCAACACCCCCAGAATACCCATGGGGCAACGGTTGAACAAATGGTTTCCGGTCTGAATCTAGGTCATGGAGCAGAAAATTCCCCGGGAAATCTTTCCTTCATGGTTGCTTCCACGCATTCACGGACTTCAACGGCAGATGCAAAAGTCATGACCCGTTGCAAAAGCTCTTTGGATTCCTGGACAGTGGTCTCTCGAATGATTTTCTTGACACGAGGAATGAGGGTGGGATTCATGCTCAGTTCATCAAGTTCCAACCCCAAGAGAATCATAGCGTAAAGCGGCTCACCCGCCATTTCTCCACACATTGCAACGGGGATACCGGCGTTGTGTCCGGCTTCGACAGTCTGAAGGATCATGCGCAGCACAGCAGGATGGAGGGGTTCGTAAAGATAGGCCACCTGTCCATTGATTCGGTCAATGGCCAGGACATATTGAATGAGGTCATTGGTCCCTATGCTGAAGAAATCCACTTCTTTCGCCAGGGCATCGGCAATGATGACCGCTGAAGGCACTTCGATCATGACACCTATTTCGATATCGTTCCCGATGGGAATACTTTGAGCTTTCAAATCCGCTTTGGCGTCGTTAAATATCCGTTTTGCTTCCAATATTTCTTCAAGACCCGAAATCATGGGGTAAAGGATGCGCACTTTACCGTAGACACTCGCACGGATAATGGCGCGGATCTGGGTCTTGAACATTTCGATCTCTTTCAGGCAAAAGCGAATAGCCCGCAGACCCATTTGGGGATTCATTTCCTTGGCCAGTTTCGGCTTTGAGAAAAACTTGTCTCCCCCCAGATCAAAGGTGCGGATTGTCGACCAGCCCACGCCGCGGGACTCGACCACCTGGCGATAGATCTGAAAGTGATCCTCCTCGGTCGGCAATTGGTCACGATTCAGATAAATGAATTCCGTCCGGTAAAGTCCGATGCCTTCCGCCCCATGTGAGACAGCCGAGGGGATTTCCTCAACAAATTCGATATTGCCCCCTATTTCGATCCGCTTGTTGTCTTTGGTCACTGCGGGAAGATGGGCAAACTCAAGATAATCATCACGCAGTTCAAGAAAGTGCCGCCTCTTTTCCTCATAGCGGTTCAGTATCTCAGGATCGGGATGGACAATGACCAAGCCCGTGGCGCCATCTATGATCACATCGTCGTTGGTCCGAACCACCTTTGTGATATACTCAAGACCAACGACAGCGGGAATCTCAATGGATTGTGCGACGATTGCCGTGTGGGAAGTTCGTCCGCCGATATCGGTGGCGAACCCCAGGACTTTGCGAATCAACATCTGTGCCGTATCCGCAGGAGAAAGGTCGGAAGCTATTACAATGACACCCTCTCCAACATCCGCCATGGCTTCTTCCTTCCCACCCGACAGATTACGGATCACCCGACGACCCACATACTGAATATCATAATAACGTCCCCGGATGTACTCGTCTTCAATCTTATCGAACAGTTTCTTGTAATGATCGATCGTCATGCTGAGGGCCCATTCGGCATTGACCTTCTTGCCCCGGATATGGTCGAGCGTATGTTTCAAAAACATTTTATCACGCAGGATCATCATGTGAACATCGATGATAATCGATGGTTCCTCGCCCCCTGCCTCTCTGAGTTTGTTCCTGATAACCTCGAGTTGCTTTTCCGATTCGTCCATCGCGATCATCAGGCGATCTATTTCTTTCTGAACGAGCGTCTCGTTTTCGATTGTATAAAATTTGATCTGGGCATCTAACTGATTGAAGATATAAGCTTTTCCGATGACAATACCTGGAGAAACTCCCAAACCCTTCAAAACAAGCGTGCGTTTTCCAGAATCTTCTTCAATTCCCATCAATCTTCTCCGAATTTATCCTCGATCAATTTTTTCAGTTCCATCATGGCCTGCTCCGCATCTGGCCCGTCCACCTTAATGGACATGAAACTCCCTTTGGGACAGGCCAAGTTCAAAATCCCAAGCAGGCTCTTGCCATTCACTTCAATGCCATCCCGCTCCAAGAAAATATCGGACCTGTATGTACTGGCCACTTTTACGATTTTCGCGGCCGCTCTCGCATGAAGGCCGAGTTTGTTTTTTATTTCGAAACTTTCAATTATCAGCATAGGAACCAGGAAACGACCAGGGCAAGAGATGCATAACCATACAGAAGCATCGTTTGAGGTATCCCCATTTTAATCAAACCATAGGATAACAAAACAACAACAAACCCTGAAATAAAACCGAGTGCTGCATGTTCAGGGATTCCCAGTTCACCTCCAAAAACAAAAAGAAGATAAGCACTCAAGATCCCCGCCGCGACAAGCGTTGTGGTGCGGATGATTGCGGTCAGTCGGGGAACATTCAGGACTGTGATGAACTTGAAGGCGCCGTTTCCTTCCCGATAGCCCGCCAGGAAGCCCTTGAGTCTGATCCAAAAATGAATGGGGTTGAAAAGCACCAGATAGATGAACGGTACAAAAAGGAAACCCATAAAAGCGAGTAGGACCGCGACCGTAGAGCAGAAAGGCTTTAGGGCACCACTGAACAGGGGATCACCCATGGCCGCATAAGGTGCCATAAAGGTGTTTTTTAAACATTCCACCGTTTCCTCATCCTGCCCTTCCCCCTGCAGTTCTTCCCTGACTACGGAACCGATGATCGCGGATGACATATAAGGATTCGTGTTGAAAAGCTGGAGATGTCGTTTGATGAAGGCCGCTTTCATGGGGGGTGGTAATTTGAGCTTTTTCAAAACAGGGCCCATGGAAAAACAAAAGCCCAGATTTTGCATCCGGGGAAAGTTCAAGGATGAATGGATGAAAAGGCTTCTTATAAAGGTGTTGATCAGAAGTTTTATCGTCATTTCCCTATACTCCACCGGGCTTTGCCCTAACATGAAATGTAGGTGAATGTCAATTCATCCTCCTGAGAATAATAGAGGGTCAACCTGAAAAATAAAGTTCAATCCCGTAGATGGGTCTCGATAATACGGTCCGCAGAAAAATCGATCAGCTTCAAGTATCCAGGGGGGCTATCAGCCAAAGCATCCCGGGGGACCAGGCCGATCAGCTCGGAATGCAACACGGCAACACCACGGGCTCGGGCCAGTTCGTTTATCAAATCAAAGACCAAACGCATCGAAGTCTTTCGATAATCCGTCAGATTCATTGAAATCTGCACTTTCTTTTTACTGGCCAAGGACAGGCCTATGGCCTTGACACAGGGGACCCCGCCGCTCGATTCCCGGATTGCACAGGCTATTTCTTTCGCCAGAGCCAAATCCTCGCTGTCCAGATTAACGTTAAAGGCTACCAGGGGAATCCTCGCGCCCACTGCCGTCGCTCCCCATTTTTCATTGAAAACGGCTTCCCCTGCATCGGGATGCCATGTCGGGTCTCGAAGTCTTGACGCCAGTGTTTCATACCCCCCCCGCCTGATGTCGTGCAGTTGACGACGTTCCGGTTTCAGGGCGGCCTCACCGTAAAAGTACACGGGAATTCCCGTCCGCTTTCCAAACTCGTGCCCGAAACCATGGGCGGCTTCTACGGCCTCATCCATTGACGCCCCGTCCAGGGGGATGAAAGGCACCACATCAACCGCCCCGATTCGGGGGTGAATCCCCCGATGACGCCGCATATCGATCCGCCGGAGAGCTTCTTCGGCGGCGGCCATGGCCCCTTTGACAATTAGACCGGGAGGCGCCATCAAAGTCAACACACAGCGGTTATGATCGACATCTGCACTCGCATTCAGGAGACGAACACCTGTTATCTCGCGAACGGCTTGCGCCAAGGCCTGGATCGTATCCTCTTTTCTGCCCTCACTGAAATTGGGAACGCATTCAATGGTTTTCATGGAAGGGATTACACCTGATAGAGTGTCATGGATGGCAATTCCAAGCAGGTCAGACGGCCTCCATAAACCGCGCCCGTATCGATCCCTATCTTTTTTTTCCCATAAAACGGGATGGTTTTCGAAAGCGGCGTATGTCCGAAAATCACAGTCTGACCGAAATCAAAATCGTTGTTAATGAATTCAAACCTGATCCAGAGAAGATCGTCAAGACTCTGCACGGACAGGGAAACACCCGGTCGTAATCCGGCATGAACCAGAATAAAGCCATCCTGTTCATAATAAGGCCGCAGATTTCGGAAAAACACAAGATGTCCGGTCGGCAGATCCGCCGGAGATACCCTTTTTCGATCATGTAGGCCATAGGAGATCAGTGTTTCCAGTCCACCGTTGCACAGAAACATCTCCTTGTTGCGTCCCTCCAGATAATCCAGGAACATCTGTTCATGATTTCCCATGAGGCAGACCGTTTCGCAGAGATTTGTCTCCAGGAAACGCACATAATCGACAACCCCCTGCGACTCGAAACCCCGGTCAATATAGTCACCGATAAAAACAAACCGATCCCGTTCCTTGCGGATCGGCAATATCCGGATCAGTTCCCGAAGATGATTCAGACAGCCATGGATATCACCCACCGCAAAAATTCTTCGGTCAGTCCAATCCGACATCGTACCGGAATCCTCTAGGCGCTCCGTTCAAACAGGGCGTCAATGAATTCCTCACTGTTGAAACGTCGCAGATCATCGATCCCCTCCCCTATGCCGATGTAACGGATCGGAAGTTTCAGTTCATGGGCGATGCGGATGATAACCCCCCCCTTGGACGTCCCGTCGAGCTTCGTCAGGGCAAGGCCCGTCACCCCTATTTCCTCCGCGAACATTTCGGCTTGGATCAGGGCATTCTGACCCGTGGTCGCATCCAGAACCAAAAGGACTTCGTGTGGCGCGCCGGGCAGTTCCCGGGAGAGGATTCGCTTCATCTTCTTCAGTTCTTCCATCAGATTGGCTTTCGTATGGAGCCGACCGGCCGTATCAATAATGACCACATCTGCCTTTCCGGCCTGAGCGGCATGGATGGCGTCAAAAACCACAGCCGACGGGTCTGATTTCATTTGCTGTTTGATGATGGGTACATCGGCCCGTTTACCCCAGACTTCCAGTTGCTCGATCGCCGCCGCACGGAACGTATCCGCCGCAACAATCATAACGGGTATCCCCTTGTTTTTAAATCGGAGCGCCAATTTGCCGACGGTCGTCGTTTTACCTGTTCCGTTCACGCCGATGACCATCATGACGAACAACTTGTCCTTGGGAATCAACAGGGGCGCTTCGCTCTTTTTGAGAATGTCCGCCATGGTGTCTTTCAAGACTTGGCGCAACAGATCGGCCCTGGAGAGGTCCTTTCGCGTCACCTCATCCTTCATCCGCTCGATCAGTTCATAGGTGAACGCCGGCCCCACATCGGCCGCAATGAGTACCTCCTCCAATTCCTCAAATAACTCTGGACTTATTTTCTTTTCTCCAAGAATGACCTCATCCACGTTTTTCAGGAGAAATTTCCGTGTCTTGGACAGACCGTTTTTCAAACGATCAAAAAACCCTTTGTTATCATTACCAAAAAAACCCATAGATGCTCCTTGTGGTCATTTCACCCGCCTTATAAACATGTTTACGGCAAGTTGTAAAGAAAGGATTGACAGCTAATTGAGGTTGACGGAAATGAGACTCGAAATGCCCTGCCTCTGCATCGTGACCCCGAAGAGGCTGTCGGCCACTTCCATGGTCCTTTTGTTGTGGGTCACCACCATGATTTGAGAACGAGACGAGACCTCCTTGATCAGACGATTGAAGAGATTGATGTTGGCGTCATCGAGAGCGGCGTCCACCTCGTCCAGAATCAAAAACGGGGCTGGCCGATAGAGTAAAAGGGCAAAAATGAGGGCAATGGCCGCAAGGCTCTTTTCCCCACCCGAGAGTAGGCTTACGCTCTGGGCTTTTTTGCCTGGAATCTGGATATCAATATCGACACCTGTTTCCAGCAGATTCTTTTCGTCGGTCAGGATCAATTCTCCCCTTCCTCCCGGAAAGATCTGAACAAAAACGAGACGGAAGCATTCGTTGACTGCGTTGAACGTCTCCGAAAAACGCTTCCGTGAAATCTGATTGATCCGGGAAATGGTCTTTTGGAGACTTTCCAGGGAATTTACGAGGTCCGCCGATTGACGGGACAGAAAGTCAAATCGCTCCTTGATCTCTTCGTACTCCGTCAAAGCCAGGAGGTTGACTTCTCCGAAAGCATCGACGCTTTCCCGATCTTTTTTCAATTTCAAAGTCAACGCGTTGATTTCAGTCTCATCCAGCGGCTGAAATGCCTCCCGGTAAACCTCAAGATCAACCTGATATTTTTCATTGATGTTTTTCAACAGATGCTCCCTGTTCAGGTTGATCTCTTGGCATTCCAGCTCCGCTTCACGCATCGCTTTTTCCACTTCCGTTAGCTGTTTTGCGACGTCGGCCGCCTCCGCCTCCTGCTTGCGCAAAAACACCTCTCGTTCTCGTAGGGCTTCCTGGCGTAAGCTCAGGGCTTCTTCCAGCGCCTCCTGTTCCAGGTAAAGCGCCCTGACGGTATCCTCCTCTTCCTGGATTCGGTTTTTCGTGCCTTCCAGTTGGGTGGCGGTACCGACAACTTCGTTTTCCTTCGTTTCGATTTCCGTGGCCAAGATTTCCCGATCATGTTTGAGTCTGGCCAACGTGCGTTTACCCCCTTCTTGTTTTTCCCTGAGGGACGCCAAATCGATGTGCTCCCGGGTCAAAGCTTCTTCGCCTGCCTCAAGTTCCTTCCGGACGCGATCCCACTGTTCCTGCAGATCGCTCATCTCTTCCTTGATACGAGAGTCCTTTTTTTCATGTATCGCCAACGCCTCCCCCGCTTCCTTTAACTCCGTTTCACTACGGGAGTGCTCGGCCATGCATTGTTCAATATTGAAACGGATGGCGTTGATCCGCTGTTCTACAAGATCCCCGTCGGCCTGGTATCGGTCAATATCCTTATTCCGGCCCTGGATACGAACGACGGTACGCTGGATTTCCTCTCGGAAATGTTCCAGTTCTTCCTCCCAGTTTAAAATCGTACGCTGAGTCTGTTTCTTGGCTTCTTTTTCTGATTCCATACGCTGGGACAGAATCGATAATTCCCTTTCCAGTTCCGTCATTTCCCGCTTGTTTCGCAAAAGACTCAGGTCTTCTTCACCCTCTCCCTTACCGCCCGTCAAAACGCCCTGGGGGTGGATTATATCGCCTTCCGGTGTTACAAAGGTACCCTTGAAACCATTTTTCTGCCAGAGCTGGATACCTTGGGACAGGTCGGGAATCATCAGGACGTCCCCAAAAAGAAACTCGGCGATTCCCCTGAAATGTTCTTCAACTTCAACTTTGTCAATCAGCCTGACGGCATGACGCAGATGATCCGCCATGCGATCACCGTTGCCGTGGTTTCGGAGCTCCATGGGAACAAAACTGCCCCGTCCCAAACCAGCCGCCTTCAGATAGTCAATCGCTCTGATACCATCTTCCTGGCTCTCGACCACCATATACTGGAGTTTATCACCCAAAACGGCCTCGACAGCTGTTTCATAATCCCGGGGCACCCTGATATGATCGGCAACCAAGCCGATAAAATGGTCTCGTTGTAAGCCATCCTCCTTTTCCCCGGATCTGGAGGTCATAAGGGTCTTGACCGCCTGATTGCACCAGGCGTAACCTTTCTGAAACTCTTGGAGCGAGGCCAGCCGGGCCGATTTGCTGCTCATCTCCTCCATCAGTTCCGTAATGGCTTCTCCGGTCTCTCTCAATTCTTCCTTGTTCCGCTCTAATTCGTCGACAGCCCGGTCTTTACGGGTTTGCAGGACTTCCCGTTTCTCTTCGTCGGATCCGACTTCCACGGTAAACCTCTCCAAGTTCCCTGCAATCTCGGAGAGGCGTTTCTTCTGCTCCTCCAACTCACGCTTTTCCCGCACTTCCCGTCGCTTGGTTTCTTCAAAGACACGCCCTAGAGTCGTGATCAGGTTTTTTAATTTGCTGATCTCCGTAATGGTTTCATAGTATTCCTTTTTCTTTTCCTCCAGCATTGCCTGGAGGGACCGGTTTTGGGTCTTTGCCTCGTCAGTCTGGGTCTGCTTCCGCTGGAGACGGCACACCGCCTCAGTGATTTTCCGTTCCCCTTCCGATAACTGATCTTGCAGCAGAGCCGTCTCCGAGGAGGCCTCCTGGATTCTTCGGGTCAGGTTTTCCAGATCGGCCTGGTTTTTTTCCTTTCGCCTATGCAGATCTTCCACTCTCCCCTGAAAAAAACGCACACCCTGCTCTTTTACGCTCACGGCATTTTTAACTTCGTAGTATTCCTCTTGGGCCTTTGAAAGGAGGTCTGTCAGTTCAGCAATCGCCAGGCGTGTTTCCTCCAACTTGGATTGAACGGCGGAAAGTGTGGTGCGGGTTGATTCCTCCTGACGGCCCAAGGCATCACGACGCCTGTTCTTCTCTTCACAGGTTCGGGCCAACTCGGCATCCGCCTGGAGAGTCAATCGAACTTCCCCTTCCTTGATTGCTTTTTTCAGTACCTTGTATTGTTCGGCCCGCTTCGCTTGCCGGGACACCGCGTTGAGCTGCCCCTTTACTTCCCGGATAATATCCTGAATTCGGTGGAGATTATGCTCCGTTGCTTCCATCTTACGCAGGGCGGATTCTTTCCGGCTTTTGTACTTGGAAATGCCCGCGGCCTCCTCGACAAAGAGGCGTCTATCCTCCGGTTTGGCCTCCACCAGTTGGAAGACGCTGTTCTGTTCAATGATGGAATAGGTCCGGGTACCTACGCCGGTACCCATGAAAAACTCCTTGATGTCCAGCAGGCGGCACACAGACCCGTTCATGCCGTATTCGCTTTCACCGTCCCGGTAAATTTTACGTGAAATCACCAATTCGGATAATTCAGCATAGACTCCCGGGAAAGGTTGATCACCGGCTTCCAACAGCATGGAGACTTCTGCATATCCGACCGGCTGCGATTCGGCAGATCCGTTGAAGATAACATCGTCCATGGATTTGCCTCGCAGGGCTTTGACCCGCTGCTCACCCAACACCCATCGGATGGCATCGACTACGTTGCTCTTACCGCAACCGTTGGGCCCCACAATAGCCGTAATACCCTCGGAAAAATTCAGGATCACTTTATCCCGAAAAGACTTAAACCCGGCAATTTCAACCCGCTTTAATCTCATAGGCACACCTAATTCCCATTTTAAGGCTTGCAAAAGCTAACAGAATAATGATGTGATGTAAAGCAAAAATACTACAGGCTGTATCCATTGTTTCTGCCCGGCACCATATATTGTGTTTCAAGTTTTTTCTGCGTATAAAAAATGATAAGGCAATGAACGGTAACTGATGGATAATTGGCATGTTGTTCATGTTGCTTCGGGCCTGTTGCAGGCCAATATCATCAAGGGTCGTCTAGAAACGGAAGGCATTCCAGTACGTCTGTCCTATGAGGCGGCGGGCAAAATCTATGCAATTACCGTGGCCGGACTCGGTGAGGTGCGGATTCTTGTTCCACAAAACACAACGGTGCTGGCCAAGGAAATTCTGGCGCACTCCTTTCGGGAAGAGGACCTGGATTGGGAGAGAAGGTGAAAACTTGTTTTCCCTTATGACAAGACACCGGCCATGGGTGTTTTGCAGCGGGGACAACAACCCTGTTGAAGGTGGTTTTCCCGTATCTGATAACCCAGGCGGTCAATCAGCAATTGGCCACAATGGTGGCAATGTGTCTTTTCCCCCATATCACCGGGTATATTTCCACTGTAGACATATCGCAAACCCGCTTCTTTGGCCAATTGAACGGCCGAGTGGATCGTGGAAACCGGCGTCGGCCCGATGTCGATCACTTCATAGCATGGATGAAACCGGCTTAAATGCCAAGGTGTTTCCGCTCCCAGAGTACAAATGAATTCGGCCAACAGCTTAATTTTTTCCGGATCATCGTTCAGGGTTGGTATGATCAGGGTCGTGATCTCCAGCCAAATCCCCCGTTCTTTCATGTACCGCAAATTATCGAGAACCGGCTTCAGGCTGGCACCGCATTCCCGCTTGTAAAACCCCTCCGTATAGGCCTTCAGATCGATATTTGCGGCGTCCAGATGGGGGGCAACCATATCGATGGCTTGCTTGGTCATATAACCATTGGACACAAAAACATTCTTGATATTTTTCTCGTGGGCAAGCCGGCAACAGTCGTAAGCAAATTCGAAATATACTGTCGGTTCCGTGTAGGTATAGGCAATCGTTTCACAACCGGAATCCAAAGCACGACGGACGATCTCCTCCGGCGTTGCCTCCCGGCCGGGGATTATACCCTTGTGCGGTTGCGTTTGGGATATCTCGTGATTTTGACAGAATGTGCAGCGGAAATTGCACCCAACCGTAGCGATGGAATAGGATTTCGACCCGGGGAGGACATGAAACAGGGGTTTTTTCTCTATGGGGTCAATATGTTCGGCAATTACGAGCCCGTACACGAGACTGTAGAGCAAACCGTCTCTGTTTTCCCGAACACCGCATATTCCCCGGTACGAAGGAAGGATCTTGCATCGGTGGCTGCAGAGATCGCAGCGAACCTGTCCCTCCGTCAGCTTTTCGTACAGCAACGCTTCCCGATATACCATGGCATACTCCCGAACGATGCCCTCAGGCGACCAATATGTGGGTATTGGTGGTTTCGTCCTGGGATAAATTCATCCCCCGATTGAAGTCATTTCCTTCAGGCATTTTTTCATATGCCTCTCTTCACAGTTCATCTGGTGTCCAACGGGCTTCTTTGCCACCGCGGATCTGAGAAGAGTTTCCAGATCGCTGTTCGTACAGCCCGACCGCAGGGGAAGGCGCAAATCAATTTCGTCATCCAGCAGCAGGCAGGCTCGCAAATGTCCGTCCGCCGTTAATCTCAAGCGATTACATGAACGACAAAAATGATGACTGACCGGGCTGATAAAACCTATTTCACCCTGTCCTGCTTTTATTTTGTAAATATCCGCCGGACCATCGCTTTTTTTGCGCCGCCCTTTGACCATCTCCAGTGGATAGTGTTGACTGATTTGTTCCTTGATAAGGTCGTTTGAAAGAAATTTTCCCAGATTCTCCATGCCCGCAAATCCCAGGGGCATCAGTTCTATGAAACGAACCTGATAAGGCCGGTCCAGTGTCAGCTCAGCAAACTTAATGATTTCATCATCATTGAACCCTTTGATAGCCACAATATTGATTTTGATAGGCGAGAAACCCAAGGCATAGACTCTATCGATCCCTCTCAAAACGGCCTGAATGCTGCCACCACGGGTAATCCAATGATATTTTTCCGGATCCAGTGAATCGAGGCTTACGTTGATCCGCCTTACGCCGGAAGCGAAAAGCTTTTCCGATGCCTCTTCCAGTAAAATGCCATTGGTAGTAAGGCTGATATCCTCGATTCCTTCAATCAAGTTCAACGTGGCAATAAAATCAATCACCCCACGGCGAACAAGAGGTTCTCCTCCGGTAATTCGAACTTTCGTGATACCCATTTTAACGGCGATCATAACCACGCGTAAAATCTCTTCGTACCGGAGAATATCATTATGACCGAGCAAGGAAAGCCCTTCCTTGGGCACACAATACTGACAGCGAAGATTGCAGCGGTCTGTAATCGATATTCTCAAATAATTAATATCACGATTATACTGGTCTATCATCCCCGTATCCAACCAAAAGTGGCCGTCTGCTGCACATTGAGATTATCCACGTCCTAACACACTTCCTTTGCATTGGCAAGTTGCGAAAGGCCCTTTCAATAGTGGCTACCCGGTCATCTTTTTCGATCATATTTCCTTGACAGAGAATGTTTTCTCTATTAAACGAAAATCCAATTATAGTGATTGGATCCGGGATTTATCATGCCAAGAATACCTATTACAAGAATGGGCTTCCAGAAACTCAAAAAGGAACTGGAGCAACTCAGAACGGTCGCTATACCGGAGAATATCAGAGACATCGAGGAAGCCAGAGCCCACGGTGACCTGTCTGAAAATGCTGAATACACAACCGCAAAGGAGCGCCAGGCATACTTACATGGTAAGATGGGCGAATTGGAACACAATCTGGCCATGTCCGATGTGATCGACCTGAGCAAACTTACGGATGATAAAGTTGTTTTTGGCTCCACTGTCGTGATTGAGGATGTCGATTCCGGCGACAGCATCCAATATCGACTGGTCGGCCCTCTGGAATCCGATGTAGACAAAAACCATGTTTCCGTAACGTCTCCAATCGGCAAGGCTTTAATCGGGAAAAAAATCGGCAGCGAAGTCAAGTTTAGAACGCCCGGCGGCACCCGGAGAATCGAGATCATCGACATCTATATCGAGCAATCCGAATAGCCGATTCCATGATCGACCAACAAAAAGGATAAAAAAAGCCGGGACTTTATCCCGGCTTTTCTCTTTAATAAATTCAGAATATTCAGTCGATTTTTTCCACAACGTTCAGCCTTGTTATGGCACGGAGCAGAGCAGCCCTCATGTACTCGTACTCCTCATCATCCTTGCTCAGTTTTGCCAATTTTGCTTCCGCATTTTCTTTAGCTCGCTGGGCGCGAGCTTTATCAATCATATCTGATCTTTCCGCCGTTTCCAGAAGTACCGTCACCGTACTGGAGGTCACTTCAACATATCCAACTCCGGCGGCGTAATAACTCTTCTTCCCTTCTTTTGTAAAATCCAGTCCACCCCCTTCTATCGAGCTGAGTAATGAAGCGTGTCCCTTGAGGACCCCGAATTCGCCTTCACTTCCGGGTATTGTGACTTCTTCTACATTACCGCTGAACACCATTTTTTCGGGGGTAACGATTTCAAGCATCAATTCATCAGCCATGGAACGTCCTCCGGCTCGCTATTCCGCGAGTTTTTTCGCTTTTTCGATCGCTTCTTCAATTCCACCCACCATATAGAAGGCCTGTTCAGGCAGTTCATCGTGCTTTCCTTCCAGAATCTCCTTGAATCCCCGAACTGTATCGGGAACAGAGACAAACTTCCCCTCTGTACCCGTAAATTGTGCGGCCACGAAGAATGGCTGGGAAAGAAACCTCTGGATTTTTCTTGCCCGGCTGACGGTCATCTTGTCTTCCTCGGAGAGCTCATCCATACCCAAAATAGCAATGATATCCTGAAGATCCTTGTACTTCTGGAGGGTCACCTGCACCTGACGGGCGACGGCATAATGTTCTTCACCCAGAACGTTGGGATCCAGAATGCGGGAGGTTGAATCCAGTGGATCCACAGCCGGATAAATACCCAACTCTGTCAGCCCCCGGGACAAAACCACGGTTCCATCCAAGTGAGCGAACGTTGTTGCCGGCGCGGGGTCTGTCAGGTCGTCTGCGGGCACGTACACACACTGCACGGCCGTGATCGAGCCCTTGTTGGTTGAGGTGATGCGTTCCTGCAGTTCACCAAGGTCCGTAGCCAGCGTCGGCTGGTATCCGACGGCGGAAGGCATTCTTCCAAGCAGAGCGGAAACTTCAGCACCTGCCTGTGTAAAACGGAATATATTGTCAACAAACAAGAGCACATCCTGGCCCTCGACATCGCGGAAGTATTCAGCCGATGCCAATGCGGTCAGGGCAACTCGCGCGCGAGCTCCAGGGGGCTCCGTCATCTGACCGTAAATCAGAGCCGCCTGCTTGATAACCCCGGATTCCAGCATTTCACGGTAAAGATCGTTCCCTTCGCGGGTTCTTTCGCCCACGCCGGCGAACACGGAAATACCACCGTGATGCATGGCGATATTATGAATCATCTCCATCATGACGACGGTCTTGCCGCAGCCGGCGCCGCCGAACAAACCCATCTTACCGCCCCGGGGAAATGGAACGAGGAGGTCGATAACCTTGACACCAGTCTCCAGAACGTGCACCGATGTATCCTGCTCCAGGAAAGAGGGTGCTTCACGGTGAATCGGCGCGTAGTTCTGCGAGGTGATCGGACCGAGGCCATCGACCGGCCGCCCGACGACGTTCATGATTCTGCCTAGGCATTCCTTACCGACGGGAACCGTTATGGGTTGGCCCAAATCCTTTGCCTTCATACCTCTTACCATACCGTCTGTAATGTCCATGGCAATGCAACGGACGACGTTGTCACCCAAGTGCTGGGCGACTTCGACGATCAGGTTGTCCTCTTCGTCGTTGATGGCGGCATTGGTAATCGCGATTGCGTTCATGATGTTCGGGAGTTTTCCTTCCTCAAACGCCACATCCACTACAGGTCCAATAACCTGCACAACCGTTCCTATATTCATACCCATCTCCTTTATTAAACTTTAGAGAATTTTTATTTCCCCTCGCTATTCTAACCGTTGGCCAGAGCTTCCGTACCGCCGACGATATCCATGAGTTCCGCCGTAATCGCCGCCTGTCTTGCCTTGTTGTACTTGAGCGTCAGACTGCCGATCAGCTCCTCACAGTTTCGTGTCGCATTATCCATGGCGGCCATCCTTGCCCCGTTCTCCCCTGCAGACGTTTCCACCAGGGCACGGTAAATCAGAACGTGGACGTACATGGGGAGCAGTCGCTCTAAAAGTATCTCGTCCGAGGGCTCATAGATATAATCGATGCGCTTTTCCGGATCGACATCCTCGTCCGCCCCTATCGTCGGCAGTGGGAACAGGCGGACAACCATCGGCTTCTGGACGGAAACATTGACGAACTGATTATAAACCAGATATAGTTCATCGTACTCCTCCTTCATAAAAGGAGGCACGACATCCCGTGCGATTGCTACAGCCAGACTCATATCGAACTTTCCAAACACATCGGTCCGGTCATTCATGATGGGTTGTCTTTTCCTGAAGTAATCTCTGGCTTTTCTGCCGATTGGAATCAGGGTAACGTCTCTGCCTTCGTCTCTTCTGGCCTCGATGAACTTCTCCGTCGCCTTGATCAGGTTATTATTAAAACCACCGCACAACCCCCGATCGGAGGTCATACAGATCACCCGGAGCCGTTTCGCTTCTCTAACGGCAAGGAGGGGGTGCGAATTCGCATCCACACGCAGGGCCAAACTGCTCAGAACATCCATGAACTTCGTCGCATAAGGCCGGAAATTCTCCATTCCCATCTGGGCGGACTTGAACTTGGACGCCGCAACCATATTCATGGCCTTGGTAATCTGTTTCGTTTTTTGAACAGCGGCAACTTTTCTTTTAATGTCCTTTAACGCGGCCATTAAGCTAATCTCCCTTTTTCGGTTATCTCAGACTTGAACAGAGCCTAGCTGGCTACAAACACGGAGTCGAACTCGGTCAGCATATCCTGCAATTTTTTCTCAAGTTCCGGGCTGATGACCATTTCGTTATCAATTTCATCCATGATCTGCGGATATTTACTTTTGGCAAAAGCAAAAACCTGTACTTCATAATCCCTAACCTTGGAAACCTCGTATTTATCCAGATAACCCCTCGTTCCGGCAAAAATGATCACAACTTCTTCTGCAAGAGACATGGGTTGAAACTGCGGTTGTTTCAGCAATTCGACCAGCCGCACACCTCTTTCCAATTGCATCTGCGTGGCCTTATCCAAGTCACTACCGAACTGGGCAAAGGCTGCGAGTTCGCGGTACTGGGCCAGATCGAGTTTCAGCGTACCGGCCACCTGCTTCATCGCCTTCACCTGGGCGGAGCCACCGACACGGGACACGGAGAGGCCGACGTTGATGGCGGGTCGGATACCGGAAAAGAAGAGACCCGGTTCCAGATACACCTGACCGTCCGTAATGGAAATAACGTTCGTCGGAATGTAGGCTGACACGTCACCAGCCTGTGTTTCAATGATAGGCAACGCCGTAAGGGAGCCACCACCAAGGTCTTCGCTCACCCGGGCCGCCCTTTCCAGAAGGCGTGAGTGATTATAGAAAATATCTCCGGGATAGGCCTCACGTCCTGGGGGACGGCGCAGAAGCAGTGAAATCTGCCGGTAGGCCACAGCCTGCTTGGAAAGGTCGTCGTAAATAATCAGGGCATCCTCTCCCTTGTCGCGGAAATACTCACCGATGCTGCAACCGGCATAGGCGGCGATGTACTGCAGCGTCGCCGGATCACTGGCGCAGGCCGAAACAACACAAGTATAAGGCATGGCGCCATTTCTCCGCAAATGCTCCACGACCTGAGCCACGGTGGATTTTTTCTGTCCGATGGCAACATAGATGCATTTGATTCCCGTATCTTTCTGTCGTATGATTGCATCAATACCGATTGCCGTTTTGCCGATCTGGCGGTCACCAATGATGAGCTCACGCTGACCGCGGCCAATAGGCGTCATCGCATCGATGGCCTTGAGGCCCGTATACATGGGCTGGTTGACCGGCTGACGCTGAATCACGCCGGGAGCGATCATCTCGATACGGCGGAACTCTTTGGCGTCGATCGGACCTTTGCCGTCAATCGGAGCACCGGTGGCGTCAACAACCCGCCCCAGCACCTCTTCACCAACGGGAACCTGGGCAATTTTACCTGTTCTCTTAACGATGTCCCCTTCTTTGATATGGGTCACTTCACCGAGAACGGCGACACCAACATTATCCGTTTCCAGGTTCAGGACCATGCCCAGAATACCGCCGGGAAACTCCAGAAGCTCCATCGCCATGGCATTTTGCACACCATAAACACGAGCAATACCGTCACCGACGGACAGAACCGTACCAGTCTCGCTGATGTCTAATTTTTTCTCATAGTCCTTGATTTGTTTGGAAATAATCTGACTTATTTCCTCTGCCCTGATCGTATCCATATCCTATGCTTCCTCCCCTAAGAGATTCCTGATATTATTGAGCTGACTTTTGATACTCCCGTCGTAAAGGGTATCGCCTACCTTAACGACAATCCCGCCCAGAAGGGAGGGATCCTCCTCAACCGTCATTTCAACCTGCTTGCCTGTCAAATTCTCTAGACTTTTCGCTAACCCTCCAGACAGCTCAACCGAGAGCGGAAACGCGGTCTTTACCTGGACCCTGACTTTTTTCAGTGCCTCATCCATCAATTCACGATAGAAAACCATAATTTCGGGCAAGGCACCAATCCTCTGTTTATCAGCCAGCAAATTGAGAAAATTCGCGGCAATCCCCGATAACGAAATTTTCTCCAGAATGGTTTTCACAACGGCCCTCTTGTCGTCGTTGTCGAATATCGGATTGGCCAAGAATTCCTGCAGGTCACCGCTTTCTTGAACAATGGAAGAGAATTTCATCAACTCCTCGTAATACGCTTCGTACCGATTTTCCTCGGCAGCGATGTCAAAAAAAGCACGGGCATAACGTTTGGCTATTGTACTGCTTCCGTTCAATGTTTTATCACCACCTTATCCAAGTAGTCTTTAACCATGGTCTCATGATCAGCCGGCGTGATACTCCTTTTTAGGATTTCTTCCGCCATCTGAACCGAAAGCAGAACGGCTTCCTGGCGCAGCTGACTCTGGGCATTGGTCAGTTCCTGTTCCATTCTGGCTTTGGTGTCTTCCTTTATTTTCTCCGCAGCCTTCTTAGCATCTTCAATGATTTTATCCCGCTCCACCAAACCTTGAGATTTGATCATTTCGGCAATATCATTAATCTCATCGGTAGCTTTAGTCAGTTTTGTCTCATATTCCCTGAACTTCTGCTCCGCCTCTTCCTTGGCCCGTTGCGCTTCTTCCAGGGCCGTTCGGATATCGCTCCTGCGTCCTGAAAAAAACTCTTTAATTTTGTTGGCTAAAAACCAGTAAAGGAACCCGGCTAGAATGGTAAAGTTCAGCATCCTCCATCCGAAATTTACCCAATCCGGACCCTCCGCCTCGTGTCCCCCTCCACCGTCGGATGCAAACACCGTCGCCGATACCAGGAGAAGGAAAAGAGAACAAATAAAAACTCGCAGGAACCGCCTCATGTCTTCACGAGAACTCAAAAGTTTCATTGAACGCTCCTTCCCAAGACCTTTTCGGCAATTTCAACAGACAATTCCTTGGATTTTCCGCTCAAAAAAGCCTTCGCAGCGCTCACTTCGGCGTCCAGTTTTACCCGGAATCCTTCCATCATACCAGGGACTTCGGATCTCACGGCCTCAATAATTTCCTTGGCTTTGTCTGCGCCTTCCTTAACTATCTCACTCTTTTCTTCCACAGCCTCTAACTTAGCTTGGTGAACCTTCTCCTCGTAGGCAGCCATTTTACTTTCTATCGTTTCGTTGAGGCGTTTGATTTCGTTCTCTGAATCTTCGAAATTCTTCTTCCTCTTTTCAATGATGGACAAGATGGGCTTATACAATAAAAGGTTCAGGATGAAAATCATGACAAGGAAATTGATCATCTGGTAAACAATCGTAATGTTAAGTTCGACCACGACCTTACCTCACAAATAAAATGATTTCAGCGACGTCCCGTATACCCTGACGCCGCTATTCACAGCAACGGTAAAAAAAAGCCGAGCGGGAAATGGTTTTGTCCCCTCGGCTTAAGTTTGTGATACCTCTATAAATATCGACTACAGAGTCCGCTCCCGTAATTACAATTAATCCAATTAATCGATATGTTCCTGCTTGATCATCCACCGGCATCCTCGTTAACGCACCGTTTTGAAAAGCGCGGTTTACTAACCACAACTACCTACGCTTGTCAAGCATTTTTTGGCGCGGTGGTCTTGACAAGATCATAGATTCCTGTAAAAAGCACACTGGTGCATTCAACCGAAATCCATTACCCGGAGATCATTGCCATGCAATCAAATTTTGCCAGACCATCGGAAATCTATTCTCCCATCTATTTCCTTGTATCTCTGGGAATGGGAGGCCTTACTATCACCTTCTTCATGTGGCTGATGCACTGGATTCCACATCCAGACCGCTCAATACCGGTATTCGAGGACATTGTGACGGCCTTTACAGCCGGTCGAATCGACCAAAAGGCAATGATCATTCTGGCCGTCTCTGGCATCGCCCTTTATGCATTTCTCAATATCAGATATCTGATCTGGAATTTGATACGATTCCACTCATGGAAACAAACTGAAGACTATGACCGGCTTCGAAGCTCCAATGCGGAGACACAGATGTTGGCTATGCCGTTGGCGCTGGCTATGAGTGTAAATGTTCTTTTTATCATCGGGATGGTCTTTGTACCGGGCCTGTGGAGAATAGCCGAATATCTCTTCCCGCTGGCCCTTATTGCCTTCCTTGCCATCGGCATATCGGCCTTCGGCGTGCTGGGCAGTTTTTTCGGTCGGGTACTTACGATCGGTGGTTTCAGTTGCGCCGTCAACAACTCTTTTTCCCAGGCTCTCCCCGCTTTTGCCCTGTCGATGATCGGCGTGGGACTGGCCGCACCCGCCGGATTGTCAGATACTCGGCTGATTGCGGGAATCGGTCTTATTCTTTCTTCCTTTTTTCTGGTTTCGGCTCTGCTGATCGGTGCAATCGCACTGGTGCTGGGTATGCGCTCAATGATGGAGAATGGCGCCAATATTGAAACCGCGCCGACATTGTCAATATTCATCCCGTTGCTCACCGTTATCAGTATCCTATCCCTGCGGCAGAATCACGCGCTCAATGCGCACTTCGCGGTGGCGGGCGGCGGCGCCGAGCGCCTCATGCTTCTTTCCCAGTATCTCGCGGCTCAGCTTTTGTTCGCCCTCCTGACGGGAACCGTTTTGAGGAGGCTTCAATATGCAGCCCGTTTCATCTTCGGGCGCGACGCCTCCGCCAGCTCCTATGCCTTGATCTGTCCGGGTGTGGCACTGGCGGTAATGATCCACTTCTGGCTTAATAGGGGATTGGTCGATGCCGGCGTGATTCCAAAATTCTCATCCGCTTACTGGGTCGTCTCTGCGGTTGCAATTGCCATCCAGTTCGCGACGATATGGCTTGTACACAAACTGAACCGCAAACACTTCCGTGTTCAAAAGCCCGTCTAAACGACTTCTTGCACCATTCGCACTTCGAAGAGTGAATCCTGAGAATAAGAAATATGCCGGGCCCCGATGAACAGCATGGAAGCCCGGCAGACATTGTTGATTACAGAAGGTTAATCGTTTTCCATGGAGGTTTTCCAAACCTTCCAGACATTGCCCACGAGGTCCGGGCCAGGTTTGAGTACTGGTTTTCCTGGGCGCCATCCGGATGGAGTGGCTTCTCCACCATTCGTTTTTCTCACATGCTGATACGCTTGAATTTGCCGAAGGGTTTCATCCACCCGTCGACCTACAGGGGGCGTAAGGACTTCATAGGCGTGAATGATCCCCTCGGGATCGATTATGAAACGACCCCGGTTTTCCACCCCTGCATCTTCGTCGTAAATACCATAGGCTGAACCGACTTTTCCGCCGCTATCAGAGAGCATGGGAAAAGGAATGCCTCCTTTGACCATTTTTGCCAACTCGCAGTCGTTCCACATCTTGTGAACAAAAACACTGTCCACGCTCATGGACAGAACCTCTACTCCGAGTTTCTCAAATTCTTTGTAATGCTCGGCGACCGCCGAGATTTCGGTCGCTCAGACGAAGGTGAAATCACCCGGATAAAAGCACAACACGACCCATTTACCCATATAATCCGATAGCTTAACTGATGTAAAATCCCCTTTGTGGTAGGCGGGGGATGCGAAATCCGGTGCCGGTTTACCCACTTGAATCATCTTTCTCACCTCCTGAAACGGTTGTTGATCCTGTGTTGCTTCCGTCTGTTCTTTAGCCTGCCCGACCAACCCACCGGTAGGACGAGCACAGCCGACCTTGGCCTTTTCAGTCATTATGGACCTCCTTTCTTTAACTGGGGGAATCGTTTCTTCATGAGGGAAATGCCAAACAGTAAAGGCATACCGGAATTTCCGATAAACCAAACAGCTCCGATAACAAGGAAACCATCACGTAACGATAACACGAAGATCCGAAAATTCCGGCTATTAATCAGGCGACGAGCCTGCACCCTTATACCACGGTCTCCAGAGACGCAAAGAACCGTGTTTTGTATCAGCAAATCGGAGTTGGATAGCCCCCTCTCCTCGAGGGGCTGTTGCAGGATTATATCCTGAAATCCGGCGTCCAAGTGAAGTCAGAAGGTAATAATTTCGTAGCCTCTGTCCCGGTATGACGTCATGCTCGGATGACCAGCCATTTCGTCAAGAAGTTGCAACCCCTGTTCCTTCGCCGCCTCAAGCGTTCCCATTTTGCTGGAACATGCCTTGCAAACCCCTTCCAACAAACCAGCTTCGAGGCTTTTCCTCCACAAACCGTTGAGGGGATGTTCGGGCTTGGTGAGTTCGGGAAGCAATTTCGTTGAAGCCCCTTCAAGGACGATGCCGGCTTCGTACCCTCTTTCCTTCATATCCAGCGCATTCAGGAGAACGTGGATAAAGCACAGGGGGTCACCGGAAAAAACGAACAGAGCATATTTTTTCATGACTTCTCTCTCCTCTAAGGAATTTTCGTTTATCTATGGTGAAGATTCACATCTGATATCTGTTCGACATCCTCATGTGGTATCCAATCCTAATTCAATATTTAAACAAAATCAACGAGGAAATGGGTAAGTTAAACGGCTCCTCCCCGGTCACATTTTATCATGAGGCAACAGGGTCAGGCGAAAATTCTCGAACAAACAAAGGACCTGATGATCGGACCCATAAAGGGTATTTCGCCAATATTTTATTGCTTTATTAAATCGTAAATATTCGCTACCCTCCGTCGCGGACTTTTGTTCTTTCATGAACGACGACACGAGACAAAATTGAAACAGGGAGTCAGAAATGATCAGAAAAATCATTTTCGTCACATGTTTGGTGATATTGATTGACGCCTGTGCGTCCGTGCGTTTTCAGAAACCACCATGAAGAATATGGATTGAAACATCTTTCAACGCTTCAACAAAAACACGAGGCCTATAAAGACAAAATCGTTGTCCCAGGAGGCCGGATCATTGCCATAACGGTTAAGGGTCATGCGTCATGGGTCGACATGCTGGAAAAGAAGCTCGACCGCCAGCGGCAACCGGAAGAGACAGATCGATCGCCAGGCCGCTTTCTCATTCGCTTTGCGGACTTCCTCAATCTTGCGATCTACGCACCCGGCAGGAGTCTTACCCATAACGGGCAGGTGGAGGGGAAAATGGTTCGCTCGATCAACGAGACCCGACATACATATCCGGTTTTAAACATGAAAGCACATTATCTCCGGAAGCCGGAAGATATCAACCGAACGCCCCGGTTTGGTGTAGGCGTTGGCCGCGGAGTCAGGGGTTGATGTAGGAGTGGGCTTCTGAGTGAAATCAACTTTTTCTCCCACCTTTCTTTTGCTGGCAATCGTTGACTACACGCCTTTTTCGCAGAGGGTTATGCAGGAGATCAAAGGGATGTTGTATCCTCTGAGGTTCTCAATGTTCCAGATGCCTTTGAAGGTGAAACCGTCACCCGGGGGGAAGTCATCGTCGAAACCATCGCCAAAACTGGTGACACCCTGTTGATCGTCAGACAGACTGACCTGGCTTTCCAAAAACAGCCCCTGGATATGAATGGATCGGCAAGCCGTTTCATTATATGTTATCCTGACTTTTCTGATCCGACTGTTTACATCAGAAATCTGAAAATAATAGCGGCATGGCAAAACCCCCAGGGAAGAAAAACGACCTCTCGGTGAGTTTTCCTAGGACTACTCAGAGGTCAAATCCCGAGAAATCCGTCTCAGGAGGGAAGGGATAGAACACCCTGCCTATTATTACGTTCCCTGGTATTGGGGTCTTAACCATATCAGTCCGTGGCATCGTCACCCCTGCTGGTGATAATAAGACGGGACAGGCTTCCCATAGTGGAAGGAGACTTTAGGTATACTCGCCAAGGCTAGACAGGCCTTTGGTATCGAGCCCACAGGAAAGAAGAGGACATGAAAATACTGGTCATCAACAGCGGCAGTTCGTCTCTCAAATACAAGCTTTTTAATCTCTACAATGAGGTGTCTCTCTTGAGCGGAGCCGTATCGGGCATCGGCATGTCCGGGACGAAACATACATATCAGTATGAAGAGAAACAGTTCTCTCAGGATATTAACGCCACAGACCACTTCACGGCTCTCGGAGTTGTCATCGAAACCATTATCGATGCGGAGAGCGGCCCCATGCGAAGTCTTGCGGACATTGATGGCGTAGCTCATCGCATCACCCATGGTGGCTCCCTATATCGAAGCCCTGTCGTGATCGACCAGGCTGTGATCGACGAGATCCGGCGCCTCATTCCTCTCATGCCACTTCACCATCCTCCCATGCTGATCGGCATTGAAGCATGTCAAAAGATTTTCCCCGACGTACCCCAGGTAGCCGTCTTCGACACGGCGTATCACTGTACGATACCGGACGAAGCCGCCATCTACGGCCTCCCCTATGAGATCTTCGCCCGAGGCGTCAAACGATTTGGGTTTCATGGCAATTCTCACGAATATGTGGCCCTGAAAGCCGCCGAATATATGGAAACACCCCTCAGGCGTTTGAATATCATCTCCTGTCATCTGGGCAACGGCGCCAGTCTGTGTGCTATCAAGCGGGGCCATCCCATCGACACAAGCATGGGCTTCAGCCCCCTGGAAGGTTTGATCATGGGAAC
>Ga0172382_10003193_pt1 | contig 26247 bp, 27 predicted proteins | sample Leawel138RmetaG_FD_122245 | JGI IMG/M metagenome (GOLD analysis project Ga0172382, IMG submission 122245) | Leachate microbial communities from a municipal landfill in Southern Ontario, Canada - Leachate well 138R metaG | ecosystem: Engineered > Solid waste > Landfill > Unclassified | place...
TGCGATTGCCCCTCTTTCCAAAATAAGGTACTCTGGTAAAGATCGTAACACCACGTATCCTGCGTGTAAGGAATTGGAGGGAATATACATGAAGATCGTACGTTCGGATAAGAATATCTATGCTTTTACCACTGACATGCAGCCTGTTCTGGAGGCAGCCCCCGGAGAGAAGATACTGTTTGAGACGAACGACTGTTTCGCCGGCCAGATAGGATCTGAAAAAGACCTGTGTACAGAGATCGACTTCAATTACATCAATCCTGCCACAGGCCCGGTGGCCGTTGCGGGAGCAGAGAAGGGAGATCTCCTCGGAGTATTTATTGAGAACATCGAGGTGGGAAAACAGGCTGTTTCCGTGGTTATTCCTGGTGAGGGTATTCTTCCGGACAAGGTCGGATCATCAGTCACGAGGACGGTCATGACGGACGAGGAGAAAGGAACCTGCACTTTCGCCGGGATAACGCTGCCCCTGAAACCAATGGTCGGTGTCATTGGTGTCGCTCCAGGTGAAGGAAGCTTCCCCACGGGCACACCTGCCGCCCACGGAGGAAACATGGACACGAATGATATCCGCAAGGGAACCACCGTATGGTTTCCAGTTCGTCAGAAGGGTGCCATGCTTGCACTCGGAGACTGTCATGCGGTAATGGGAGACGGAGAAGTCTGCTGCTCGGGTGCAGAGGTTCCGGCAAAAGTTACTGTAAGACTGGAACTGGTCAAAGGCGCTTTTGCTCCATGGCCCATTGCGGTGACTGAAAAGGAAATTGTGATCATTGCGTCGGACGACACGATGGAACAGGCTGCTGCTGCTGCCGGCGAGGCGATGACTGAACTGGTGCAGAAGTGCCTGGGATTGACTTTCGAAGATGCCCTCATACTGTGCTCACTTGCCATGGACCTGAGGATCAGCCAGGTAGTGGACCCGAAAAAAACAGTCCGTGCGGTGATGCCGCTGGAAATTCTGCCCTGGGAAAAAGCGAAGGCTGCACTCTCGGGGTGTTGAAAAACAGGTACGATACCGGATCTCTCTTTGCCCGGGGATGATTATGGGGATATTTTCTTCATTCGGGATGACGAAAGAAAGAGCTTGACAAAACGCGTCTTTTTTCTAGAATCGAAAATGCAGTGTACATAAAATGCCCTGAAAAGATTTTCCTGCGGCGTATGGTTCGCAGGAAATTTTTTGCTGTTTCTAATGACCGGATTGTGAAGAGGAGGAATTGGTTTGTTGAAAGATCTGCTGGCCTTGTTCATTTCTTTTGCGAAGACCGGGTCCGTGGCATACGGAGGAGGGCCTTCAATGGTGCCCCTCCTGAAGGCGGAGGTCGTGGAACGGAGGAAATGGATAGATATTGATGATTTCATGGATGCCCTTGCGATTGGGAACGCCCTTCCCGGACCTATTATCACGAAGATGGCTTCAGCCATCGGTTACCGGAAGGCAGGCTGGCCGGGAGTCATTGTATCTTTGATAGGGATCATAATGCCGAGTGCGATCGCCCTTTTGATCCTTATGGGCTTCGTGTCCCTCGTGAAGGATAATCCCCTGGTGACAAGCATGCTTCGCGGCCTTCGCCCCGTTGTGGTGGCCATGCTGGCTTACGCATCCTGGGATATGGCCCCGAATGCGCTGAAAAATCCCACCACGTGGGGTATCTGCATTGTATCCATGGCGCTTATGCTTTTTACCCCTATCCATCCGGCACTGATCATTGTCGCCGGAGCAGCTGCCGGGATCTTGCTGAAGCTCTAGCCCGGCGGAAGAAAGCCGGCTGATGATGGAGCATGAAGAGAAAGGATTGAAAAAATGAGCGCTGTTTTAGCCCTTTTCTGGTCGTTTTTAAAGATAGGCTGTGTGGGATACGGCGGAGGCCCTTCCATGGTTCCTCTTATCAAGGAGGAAGTGGTGAACATCCAGCAGTGGATGACCGTTACCGACTTTGTTGATGTTTTGGCGATAGGGAATGCTCTCCCGGGGCCCATAGCGACGAAACTGTCGGTTTTCATCGGGTATGACGTTGCAGGTCCGCTGGGTTCCATTGCAGCCCTTGCTGGGACAGTTCTGCCGAGCGTGATCGTCCTGGTTCTCCTGCTCAGGTTTGTGGCGAAGGTCAGCGGAAATCCGAAGGTCACAAGCATGCTGAAGGGGCTCCGCCCTGTAGTGGTGGCGCTGCTTGCCTATGCGGCTTACGATATGTCTTTTGGTTCCCTGACCGGCATCCTGACGTGGATAATAGGCGGAGTAACGCTCCTCCTGATGATCTTTACGAAGATACACCCGGCTCTTTTTGTAGTGGCCGGAGCGATTGCCGGAGCTCTTCTGCAGCTTTAGGGCAAAAAAAGAAACGAAAAAACGGCAGGCCTTCAAGCCTGCCGTTTTTGTATCTTCCCGTTCCCCGGCAGTTAATTTAGCCCCCGCCTATAATCGGAAAAATGGCTACGGTGTCTCCTTCAGTCACCCGGGTGTCCGGTCCCCCCGTGTGGGCGATGTGCCTGCCGTTCACGAGGACGATTACCCTGTCAGATACCGTATCGCCGTCGAAGGCTTCGTTCCTGAAATCTTCTCCATAATGGCCTGAAAGCAGAACAAGCAGGTCCTTCACGGTAGAGGGCCCGCTGACTTCTGTTTCTTTTTCGTTTGTAATATCCCGTATGTTGGCGAAAAATAATACTTTTATCATGGAAATATTGTAGCGGAAATTTTTGCCCTTTACCAGGCTTTAGCAGTGGAAGGGGATGACGCTCTGAAAAATGCTGCCCCTCCGGAAACTGAAGGGGCAGCAAATGAACGATGGAACTATAACTGCGGCAGGGAATCTTTTTACTTGAGCCCGAGCTCCTGGAGCTTGGCTTCGGTAGGAATTCCCTTCTCGTCCCAGCCCCTGGCCTTGTAATACTCGGGCAGCATTTCGGGCAGGCGGCTGACCATTCCCTTGGAGGGTCCTTCGGGAATGGGTTCCTTGAGCAGCCTGTCGGGGAGCGTGTCTTCCTTCACCGGATCGAGTCCTTCCCGGAGGTTGAACATCCTTTCGATGTTCCAGATACGGTCTCCCGCTTTCAGCGCGGCAGCCCCGTCGTAGTCGAAACCTGTCGCTGCCTTGAGGAATGCAGCGTAATCATCAGCCCCGAGGGCGAATGAGGTGAAGAGGCACATGCCGGAGGAATCGATAGCTGCGGTGAGATCCTGGAAAATCTTGACCCACTGCGGTTTTACAGAGATATCGGTGGGGTCCAGTTTTTCGGGAACTCCCAGGACTTCGGGGGATATTGTGTAGCCCCGGACGTGGCATCCGCCGCGGTTTGATGTGGCGTAGTTGAGCCCGATCCCCTGAATGGCCCGTGCATCGTAAGCGGGCATCTCCTGCTTCTTGACGGTCATGGAAAATTCCGGGTGACCGTACATTTCACACAGCCTGTAGGAACCCTCGGCGAGCTTTTTCCCAAGCCCTTCAACGAGGCCCATTTTTTTCGTCCAGTAGGTGATGGCCTCTCCGCTGCCGAAACGCAGCTCGGGGCCGCCTTCAAGTTCTTCCTTTTTGATGTATCCTTTCTCGTAGAGTTCCATGGCCGCCGCGATGGTGACCCCTGCGCTGATGGTGTCAAGGCCGTATTCGTTGCAGAGGTAGTTGGCCTCGATGATAGGTTCAAGGTGCTCGACACCGCAGCAGGTGCCGAAAGCGAAGATCGTCTCGTATTCGGGGCCTTCACCCTCGCGCTCACCAACCTTGGTGACGCGGCCGCAGCCGATGGGGCAGCCGAAACAGGAATATCTTTTCGTGAGGAAATCTTTGGCCAGAGTTTCGCCCGACTGTGAGTCGGCTTCAGGGAAGTATGCTCCCTGCCAGTTTCTTGCAGGATAGCCGCCCAGCTGGTTGACGATATTTACGAGGACCGCCGTTCCATAGGTCGGAAGGCCCTGGCTTGTGACCGGATGTGTCTTAAGTTTTTCCATTGCTCCGGCGAGGACGGTCTTCATCTCCTCCTGGTTTTCCACGTAGGGCCTGGTGCTGCCCTTGACCACAACAGCCTTGAGGTTCTTTGAACCCATGACGGCGCCGACTCCGCTCCTGCCTGCAGCCCGGTTTTTGTCGTTCATAATGGCCGCGATCTTGGAGAGCCTTTCGCCGGCGGGGCCTATGCAGGTAACTTTTGCCTTCGAATCACCCACTGCTTCCAGAAGACCATCAGTGGCAGCATGGCTGTCCTTGCCCCAGAATGCGGAAGCATCCCTCAGTTCGACCTGCTCGTCGTTTATCCAGAGATACGCAGGTTTCTGCGCTTTGCCTTCCAGGATGAGCATAAACCACCCTGCCCGTGCCATTTCCGCTCCCCAGAAACCTCCCGAGTTGCTGCTGGCGATGCAGTTGTTGAGCGGGCTCTTGGTGATGACCATGTACCTGCCTGCTGATGGTGCGCCTTTCCCGGTGAGAGGACCGTTGGCGAAAATGAGCTTGTTTTCCGCGGAAAGAGGGTCAGTTCCTGCAGGAACTTCATCGTAGAGGACCTTGGTCGCGTATCCGCGGCCGCCGATAAACTCCTTCAGGGTCTTTTCACACAAACTCTCTCGTGTAATGCTTCCCGTGGTCAGGTTGACGCGCAGAATCTTTCCGAACTTGTCCATAAATATACCGCCTCCTTGGTCTCCTGAATCTCTCTTTCTTCCTGTCTCATAAAAAAAAGAAGGATCACCGACAGGCTGCAGTCGGCTGATCCTTCTTTGCAAACGCGGCAGGCCGAAAAATCGCTTTCCCGGCCCAGTGCCTGCCAATTCTCCTGGAGAAACGGCAGGTCGAAGGAGTATTAAATTGAATTTCTTCTTATACCTATTCACTCATATACTTTTTATATCAAATAGTTAAGTTTGTCAATTCTCTCAAAGAAGATTTCCTGTATAATTTTACGGAGCGGAGGTGGTCTGCGTGAACTGGTTCGAGTCTGTTGCGCTTGATGCTGAAATGATAGGTCAATGGAAAATGATTTCCTTCCTCGCGCTTCGGAATGCCGCGGAGGAGCAGGGCATTTCGCCTGCGGAAGCAGAAGTCTTCTCTCTTGAGCAGGGCTTTATTCCTTCACGTTATATTAGAAACATGGGCACACTGGGGCCTGAAGGACAGATCCGCCTTTTGACGTCATCCATTGCGGTGATAGGATGCGGAGGGCTGGGAGGGCTGGTGAGCGACCTTCTGGCCAGGGCAGGTGTGGGAAGACTGGTTCTCGTAGACGGCGATGTTTTTGATGAGACGAATCTTAACAGGCAGGTCCTTGCAACAGAGAACCTGATCGGTGTTTCCAAGGCGAGGGCAGCCGCGGCAAGAGCACTGGAGATCAATGGGGCAGTGGATGCGGAGGGCAGGCAGTGCAGGTTTGATCCTTTCACGGCTGAGGGTATCCTTGATGGGATAGACCTTGCCGTGGATTGCCTGGACAGCCTTTCGGGCAGGCGCGTCCTTTTTGCGGAATGCGCCTCGAGGGAAATTCCCCTTGTTTCTGCGGCAATTGCCGGTTTCTGGGGGCAGGTGGGAGTTGTTCTCCCCGGCGAGGATGCACTTACAGGATATCTCGCGGGGGAATCCGATAAAGGGATCGAAGAAGAGACGGGAAATCCTCCCTTCACCCCTGCCGTGGTGGCAGCCCTCGAATGCGCGCAGGCGATAAAGCTGCTCACAGGGAAGGGGACAGTACTTTCAGATCAGCTTCTGTGGATAGATCTTGCAGATGATGAATTCACACGGCTGAGACTCAGGTAACAGGTCCTTTTCCTGCCGTCGGGCCGAACCCCGGATCTTCCGTTACCCTGTGCCTGTCTCTTTCTGAAGACTCCGGACGAGAAGCTTTACCTCGGCGATCAACGGGAGAAACAGGGCGGCGATGTCTTCCCCCTCATTGGTCAATGCACTTTCTTCCATGGCAAGGGCGATCTCCTCGCCCCTTCTTATGCCGAAACAGGCAAAATTGCCTTTTATTCTGTGGGCAAGTGAATGAATGGTTTCACGATCCCCTGATTTTTTAGCCTGCCTGAGATCGTCTATAAGCCGGGGAGCCGCCGAAAGGAATTGATACGCCATGTGCTCTGCGAATTCCCTGTTGCTTCCCGTTGTTTTCATAAGGAATAGGATTGGTGTCTCAGCGGACGGGGAAGCCGTATTTTCCTGATGATTTCGTTGCCCGGGGCTGCGCTGTTCTTCGGAGGCATCTTCAAATGGGAGGCGGAACGAAAAGGGAGTTCCGGCGCCGGAGATGGAAAACCGGATTTCCACAACGGGGGGAGAAAAACGTCCTGTCACCGCTGAGAGGACGATCGGTCCCGATGGAGTTCCTGTCATTTCATTTACGAGAGCTGTCCGCAGTACGTTTCTGAGCTGTGTGGCATCGCCCTTTAGGAGATGGGGCACCGAGGGGTCGATTGACAGTGAGACCTGCATGTTTTTCTGACGGGTTTCTTTCAGAACCGAGGAGATAGCGGTTTCGCAAATTTTCGCGACGGAAAAAAAGGAATCGTTCGTTTGTCGGGTATTAATGGAGTTTCCGCTTGCTGCTGGAAGGTGGACTTCAGCTTTTTTTTCGTCTTTCATGTCAGGCAAACCTGTCCATCATGATTTTGCCTGTTCCGTTCAATCTTTTTCAATGGAGCAGTACCGCTTGAGCGGGCGGCCGCTTGAGCGGTATTCAAATTTCACGGCAGCTTTTCCTTTTACTGCAAGGTATTCCAGGTATCGCCGGGTCGTCGTGCGGGACAGGGAGAGTTTTTTCCCGATTTCAAGGGCCGTAGGGCATTCAGATGATTGAAGGCAATCAAAAACAAGCTGAAGGGTTTCCTGCTGAAATCCTTTCGGCAGGGGGTCTTCCGCAGGTACGGGAGAAAGCAGCCCCTTTTCAAAAAGGGCATCAACGTCCTCTTGCGTTGCCTCTTCACGGGTTTTTTTCATGAGCATTCTGTGTTCGAGGTATGATTCGAGAGATGCCCGGAACCTGTCGAGGGTATAGGGCTTGATCATGTAGTCGAATGCTCCCAGCGTCCGTGCCCTTGAGACAAGGTCCATCTTTTTGCCCGCAGAGACGAGGATAACATCAGCTGTGTTTCCCTTTGCCCTCAGCTTTTTGAGGGCTTCGAGACCCGACATGCGGGGCATGAAAATATCCATGATGATGAGGTCAGCAGTGTCATTCCGGAAAAACTCCAGAAGTTCATGACCATTGCTTACTGTCCCGGCAAGCATGAACCCGTTTATCTGCCGGACTGCCTGCGTGTGAAGACTGCAGATCATGGGGTCGTCTTCCGCTATAAGAACCCGAACAGGAAGCTGTACAACCATTTGTATCTCCTCCCCGGTTCACATTATATGCTATTTCGTCCGTATCTCCCAGCTGAAAACAATATGAACAAAATGGACTGAATGACCAATACTATTGGCATTTCAGGGAAAACGGGCGAAAATATGGCTACATAAAAAAACAACTTCGTTCGGTTGATGAACTTCCCCACGCACAGGTCCCGCAGGATGAAAGGTCCGCCCCAGGCCCTCATCATTTGCGGGGCCCCTTTTTTTCTTGACACGGCAAAGAATCGGAGGCATCATTGAGATCATTGAAGGAGGATGATGTCCAATGTTTTTTGTCCAGTCGGTTGCTCCGCTGATCCTGTACTGCTGTTCAGCAGTGCTTTTTATTCTTGGATTCCGCAGAATACGGGCCGGAAGTTCCTTCAAAGGAATAGTCGATATTATGGGTGCCGGGGCTATCGCAATCATTGGATGGTCCATGGGAAACCCCTGAACGACCGAAATAAAGGGCGGTTTCCCTGCGTGCAGACGGCGCGGTAATGGAAAATATCTGCGCACTCTCGTTCCGGGATGTTTTTTAAGCATTTTGCACGGTTTTTTCAGGGTATTTTGTGGTACACTTTGTCTCGTTTTCGCGCTGTTTGATTTGAATATCACCTGGGAGGAATGTTTATGAAAGCGTTTCGGAAAATCTTTGCAGCAGTGATCGTCCTGTCCTTTTTGGCTTTGCCGGCATTTGCCGCCGGGGAAAGCAAGTCTGCAGATCCTGCACCCGAGGCAATGTCAGGCGAGGCTGTGACTCAGCAGTCGGTTGAAGATCCTGAAAGGGTAATGGCACGGGTCGGTGACGCCGAGATAAAACTGAAGGATGTACGGGAAGTCCTCGGACGGCTCGATCCCCAGAGAGCTGCCATGTACGATAATGAAATGGGGCACCGGGCAATTCTCGAAGAAATGATCAACATGGAACTTTTTCTCATCCTCGGCCGAGAGCTCGAGGTGGAGAAGGATCCCGGCTTTGCTGAGATGCTGGAGAGCGTACGTGAGGACATTATCCGCCGTTTTGCCATAGAACGTGTACTCAAAGATGTAAAAGTCACATCTGAAGATGTTGCGGCATATTACGAAAAGAACCCGGAGCAGTTCAGGATACCCGAGAGCGTTCGGGCCTCCCATATCCTGGTGAGTGGTGACGTGGAGATGAAGAAGGTCCAGGATGACCTGAAGGCAGGGATGTCCTTCGAAGATGCGGCAAAAAAGTATTCAACCTGCCCGTCGAAGGAACAGGGAGGAGATCTCGGCTTCTTTTCGAAGGGACAGATGGTTCCCGAATTTGAAGAAGCCGCCTTTGCATTAAAGACGGGAGATGTCTCTTCCGAACCGGTGAAGACGCAGTTCGGACTTCACCTCATAAAGGTTGCCGAAAGAAAGGAAGCCTCCGTACGTCCCCTTGATGAAGTGAAAGCTGAAGTACGGGAGGCGCTTGAGAACGACAGGAAGGGCCGTGCGTACCAGGATGAGCTCGCAAGACTCCGTCAGAAGCACCCCGTCGAGATAACCGGTGAAAAGAAGGAAACGGCACCTGAAAAGGAGCCTGCGTCCGAAGAGAAACCTGGCGAGGATAAGGAAGAACCAAAAGAAGAACCGAAAGAAGAGCCTAAAGAACAGGAAAAAAAGAATTAGAATTGCAAAGATCTGCTGGGGAAGCCTGAATCCGGGCTTCCCCTTTTTTTGAGGCACGAAATTCCATGAGATTCGACTACAGAGAGTCCCTTCATTAAAGAGACTTCCTCTTTTCCTTCTCTATGGTAGGATATTATGGATGTTCTGCAAGGAGGTAGCGAAATGGCAAACAGTGAAATCCGGAGAGAGTTTTTATGGACGTACTAGGGCTTGTTCTCATATTTTGCGCAAGGATCCTGGACGTGAGCTGCGGTACTGTCCGGATACTTTTTCTCGTTCGGGGAAAGCGGATCATGGCAGCGGCCATCGGTTTCGTGGAAGTTATGGTCTACCTTACGGCCCTCGGGCGCATACTCGGAGGCGGGCGGGAGATGACCTTGATCCAGATGATCGTATACTGTTCCGGGTTCTCGGCGGGGAACTTCATCGGATCGCTTCTCGAGGAGCGGTTGCTGAACGCTTTCGTAATGGTGGAGCTCATCATGGAAAAAACGCCGGAGACCAAAGAGATGATCGAAAATATACGGAACGACGGACACGGGGCTACGGTTATTTACGGAAGAGGCCGGTCGGGCATACGAACGATCGTCAAGATCATCTGCCGGAGGAGCGATATACCGTCCATCACCGCTCACACGAAAAACCGCGGTTTTATATGCATTACAGATGTGAAGGGATGTACTGGCGGATATTTCCGCCTTCAGCGAAAATAAGATTTCAGCCGTGTGATTCTTTTTTGAAGGAAGGGGAAGGACCGGATGAACGATAATATAGAAAAGCCCCTCGGTGATCCAGGAACTGAAAGAGAAGACCTGCTGCTGCAGAAGACGATCCAGCTGGAAAAAGACGCAGCGAGGTGGAAACGGGAGGAGGCGGCCCTCCGGGACATGGAAAGGCGGTACCTTGCGCTGGCCGAGAACCCCCTGGCAGTTCTCCTTGTGCTTTCTGGTGAACGGGTGACATACATGAACAGGTGTGGGGAAACTTTTTTTGGATTTTCCCTTCGCGACCATCCACGTTTCCCAATCACGGATTTTGTGGCCCCCGGTTTCTGCAGCGAGGTGGAAAGGATACTGCTGCCTGCAGATGAGGAGGGTATCTGGGAAAGAAGATTGACGTTTCCGGTCCTCACGCCCCATGATGGCGATAAGTGGATCGATCTTGCAGTGACCCCGGTCGGCTACAGGGGAGATAATGCTCTTCTGGCGATCGGGATAGAAGTTCCTTCTCCTGATCTCACCGGCACGACTGAGGAGAATGACGTGGTTTCTGCAGTTTTCCCAGGGGCCGGGGAGGACGTGGTCTTCGCCGTCCTGAACGAGGATGGCGCTCCAGTGTTCCTCACGGAAGGATTCCGGAGGGAGAGTGCGCTGCTGTGGGGAGATCCTGCTGTCGAAGGCAGTCCTATACTGGATATCGTCCCTGCAGGAGATACAGGAGTTCCGTTCAGGCTGGCCTTCGAGAAGGCGTGGTCAGGGGAGCGGACGGAAATAGGCCAGGAAACAGGTGAGCGGTATTTCAGCCTTGCTTTTTCACCGGTTTTTTCGAGAGAAGGGCAGATAACCACTGTCTCGCTCTCGATCTCGGACAAGACAGGGGAACGTGTTCTCCAGAGAAAACTCAGGGAGCAGGAAGACATGAACAGGAAGTTTCTTGCCATTTCTTCTGACATGCTGGTCGCTTTTACTCCGGATGAGGGACGGATCCTTGAATGCAGCAACGCTTTCCTGTCGAGGATAGGGCTTGAACGTGAAAAAGTTGAAGGGCAGACACTTGGGGGACTCGGACTTGTACCCTATGGTTCTGTGCGCCCAAAACTGGTGACGGAACTTGAAGAAAAAGGAACTGTCAGGGATTTTGAACTTGCCGTTACAACGGTGTCCGGCAGCAGGTTCAACGGTATTCTTTCCGCAGTAAAGGCCGATACGGGAAAAGGTCCCGCTGTTCTCGCCTCGATACGGGAGAAGATGGTCCAGGTCCCGGCTGCCATAAAAAAAGAAACGGTTCTCCCGACGGAGGAAGTACAGTCTGGCTCCCCGGCCGGTATTCCCGGAAGGGATGACTTCGAGAAAGCGATGGCGGCGGAAATGGAGAGGGTCGTCCGGTTCCGTGGAAGTCTATCAGTCATTCTTTTCAGCCTCGACGGGAGGGCCGATATTTCCGCAGAGATGGGGGAAGATATTGCTGAGAAGCTCATGACTGATTTTATATCAGTTGTAAAGAGCCGGATACGGTCCATGGATTTCCTCGCCCGGTTGGAGGAGAACGAGTTTGTCGTACTGACGTCCATGAGCGGTTACCTGGCCCAGCAGATGGCTGACAAGATCCGTGACACAGTATGCCATCACAAGTTTCTGCCGGGGCGCGGGGTTACCTGCAGCCTCGGGGTTTGTGAATACCGAAAGGAGATTTCTTCCGGTGAAATGGTCAAGAGGGCTTCGCTCGCACTGAGAGAAGGGAAGAGGGCGGGAGGAAACAGGGCAGTCCTGGCGCCTTCGATTTAAACCGGGAAATACGGGCCTCACCGGAAGACGTTCTTCGGACGCTGCCGGGAATGTTGTATCTGTTTCGTACAGATTCGATAAGGAAGGAAGGAAAGCGTACTGCCGTAAGGTGCGCGAAAACAATGATATATGATGCGATAATCGTCGGATCCGGGCCTGCCGGAATTTTTGCCGCTATGGAGCTTGTCCGCCATAACCGGAAGGTCCTTGTGATCGACAAGGGGAAGGTCATCAGCGAAAGGAAATGCCCCATAGTCGAGGGGAAGAGCAAGACCTGCCTGAACTGTGAATCCTGCAGCATTGTCTCGGGATGGGGCGGTGCAGGGTCTGCATCTGACGGAAAGCTGACCCTGACCACCGGGTTCGGGGGGAATCTTGAGGAAAGCATAGGGGAAGATGCTCTCCTTGATCTCATCGAATACGTGGACAGGGCCTTCGTCGAGCATGGTGCCGATAATAATGCCTATGAACCTTCCGGTTCCGTAGTGAAGGACACCATACGAAAGGCATCGGGCGTGGGACTGAAGATCCTTCCGGCCCGCATCCGCCACATCGGAACCGATGCGTCAAGACAGGTCCTGAACAATATGTACGAGGACCTGAAGAAGAAATGCGACATCCTCATGAACACTTTCGTTGAGGATATCGTTATCGAAAACGGAAGGGCGACCGGTGTTCGCCTTGCGGACGGGAAGATCATGAGGGCGGAGTACGTCATCGTGGCTCCCGGGAGGGAAGGGGCTTCCTGGCTGGCGGAAATAGTGGAGCGGCTGAACATCCCCATTGCGTCCATGCCTGTGGATATCGGTGTGCGCGTTGAGGTTCCCGACAGCGTGTGCGAGGACCTGACACAGCATTTTTACGAAGTAAAATGCCTGTATAATACGCCTACATTCGACGACCGGTGCCGTACATTCTGCATGAATCCCTCGGGATTTGTCGTCTACGAATACAATAAGTCCCACGATCTTGTCACGGTCAACGGGCACAGCCTCAAGACAGTGAAGTCGAGAAACACGAATTTCGCCATTCTTGTGACGAAAAATTTCACCCAGCCGTTCAACGATCCTATCGGTTACGCAACGCATATTGCAAAACTTGCGAATATGCTTGCAGGAGGGGGCATCCTTGTTCAGCGGCTCGGCGACCTTCGCGACGGCAGAAGATCGACCCCTTCGCGCATAGAGAGGGGCATGATAACGCCCACGGCAAATGCCCAGCCCGGGGATCTCAGCCTTGTTCTGCCGCACAGGTACCTGACGGACATAGTTGAATTCCTGGATGCGCTCAACACGATCATGCCCGGCGTGAACCAGAATGATACCCTGCTGTACGGTGTGGAGATCAAACTGTATTCTCTCAGGCTCGAGCTGCGGAAAAACCTCCAGGTTCCTGTTATTGAAAGGCTCTTCATGGCGGGAGATGGTGCCGGAGTGAGCAGGGGCATAGTGCAGGCAGCCGCGAGCGGAGTCGTTGCGGCACGGGCGATGATCGGCTGAAGCTGGAGATGGACGGCGGCTATGAAACTGCTGCTTTCTGTAATTTTGATTTTTGCGCTCTTCTTTTCCGGGGTCGAAATGATTTCCGGAGCACCGGCTGTTGAGGCACTTTTAAAAACGCTTCCCAGGTTCGAGGGGTGGAAAATGGAATCGCCGTTTTCCATGCCCGAGGATGAATTCGTCACTGTCGGAGCTGATTACTCACGGGGTGACCGTTCGTTCCAGTTCATGGTGATCGCCGGTCCGGAAGCCCCTTCAGCCGGGCCGCTTCCCGAAGAACTGGAAGAGGACAGGACGGCGGGAAGTACGGAGACAGCGGAAGCATGGTTTTCCTTCTTTTCCCTTGGAGGTTTCCCGGCAGTGAAGGTAGAGATGAAAGACGAAAGCGGAGCGACAGTCTGGATAGATCTCGAATCCAGGGGATGGCTCCTTTTGGGAGGAGACGGAATGAAGGGGGACGAAATAGTGAAGCTTCTCGGAAAGGTGAACTTGAAGGAGTTCGCAAGGCTGGTGCGGTAGACATGCGTATAAAGGCGAAACCTGACGATTTTGCAGTTGAGGAAGTTATTCACTTCACCCCCTCGAAGAAAGAGGGACCATTCCGTGTCTATAAGCTTGAAAAAAGCGGCTGGAACACTTCTGACGCCATAAGGGACGCTGCTGCAAAGAAAAAAGTCCCTTTTAAGGAGATCCGTACCCTGGGAAAAAAGGACAGGCACGCCCTGACTGTGCAGCACGTCTCCACGCCGGCGGAGTTCGACCTGACGTGCCGGGGTGAAGGATATTCCGTCAGTTTTGCCGGTTTTTCCGCAAAACACCTTGAACCTGCGGTGCTCAAGGGGAACCGTTTTTCCCTTGTCCTCCGGGATATGGGGGAGCGGGAAGCCCGACTGACGGCAGCAAGACTGGAACATACCGCACTCGAGGGATTTGCGAATTACTTCGATGACCAGAGATTCGGAAACGTGGGATCGAAGGGCGAATTCCTGGCGGAGATACTGGTGAAGCGGCGTTTTTGTACGGCGCTCCGGAAGTATTTTTCCTTTTGTCATCCCGATGCCCCCGTTTACCTGAAGAAGCGGAAAGCGGCGCTGGCGGAGAAATGGGGCAAATGGGAAGAAATGGTCCCTTTCTGCACGGAACCACTGCTGGGAAAAATGCTTTCGATCCTGCGGAAGAAGGGTGAGGATGGGGCCCGTGATTGCCTCAAGCTCATTCCTGCTGAAGAAATGGGGATGTATTTCTCGTCCTATTCGAGCTTTCTCTGGAACGAAACCCTTTCCAGGTTCCTTTCGGGAGAAGACGGCGATTACTTCGAGATCGAACTGAAGACAGGCCCCGTGCTGCAGTACCGTGAAATGCCCGGCGAACTTTTCTCACGACTTTCTTCGGAGCCACTCCCCACCGTCGGGCCGGATATGCCTGCGCTTCCTCCGGATATGGGAAAGGTTTTTTCAGGATTGCTCGCTGAGCGGGGAGTCCGCCTGTCGAAATTCAGGATGAAGGAAATCGGCCAGGCGTACTTTGCTTCTTTTCCAAGGCGGTGCGTTGTTGTGCCGGGAGATCTGAAATGCGAAAGGGAAGAGGATCCCCTCTTCCCCGGAAAACTGGCGATTCGGACCGGATTCTTCCTCCCCCGCGGCAGTTACGCAACCATGCTCCTGAAAACTGCCGCTGCGGGACCGGTCACCGGCTGAAATATTTTTTCACGAGCCCCGGACGTAGCGGTAGACGATGCCTTCAAACGGCCTGGGAGCCGTTCTTGTTGCGATCCGCATCTGCCGGTCGTCTATTGAAAGGACACCCAGGGTAACAGGAAAGGGAAAATTCCTCAGGCTTGCTATGGGCTGGATTTTCTGCAGTTCTTCCCGGATGACCGGTGTCTGGTCTTCGTGATTGATTTTCAGGAACATATCTTTCAGCCAGATCTCTTTGCCTTCCCTGAGATCGAGCCCCGACCTCACTTCCGCAAGGATCGTGAGCGAGGGGCTTTTTACGTGATAGCGGCCTCTTGCATTGATTTTACCCGGTTTCAGGTCAACGGAGATCCCTGTCCAGTCTTTTCCCGTGTATTCCATGAGTGCCCTGTTGATATCTTTTTCGAGGACTATCGCCTCGAAATTTGTTCTGAGGGTTTTTCTTACCACGAGAGGCTTTTCTGCGGAAGGGTCCCACCCGGAAGGGGGATTGAACTCCACGAAGGCGGCCTCTATAGCGAGCTTTTCCACGCGGCATCCGCCTATGAAGGCGCCTGTCACCAGGCAGTGAAGGTTCCTGACGCTGCCGTCCGCATCGGGTTCCTGGTCAAGCCTGAGTTCCACCGCTTCCGGTTTTGTGAAGGAAACAATGAGCGAAAGCAGTTTCCCGCCATTTGTGTTCGGAGTGAATGACCCGTTGAATGTCCTGCCCTCGCCGGCTGCGGCAGAGTGGACGCAGAAAAGCATGAGAACAAAAAGGAGCGCAAGTTTTTTCCGCACGTTTTTTCCTCCCTGTGTCCCGTATTCTCCCGCTTAGGGGATGGTAACATCCGGTCTTCCTATTGAGAAATAGGAGAATCCCTGTCGCTTCATCTCCGCCGGAGAATACTGGTTGCGTCCGTCGAATATGGCCGGGGAAGTGAGAAGCGACCTGATCCGCCGAAAATCCGGCTGTTTGTAGATGTCCCATTCCGTGACAAGCACAAGGGCGTCGGCTCCGTTCACCGCATCGTACTGGTTGCTGACATATATGACTCCCTGGAGCTCCCCCAGGGCTTCACGGGTCTCGTCGATCGCTTTCGGGTCATGAGCCTGCACTTTCGCTCCCGCAGCGGCGAGGTCAAGTATGAGCGCCTGTGCGGGAGCTTCCCTGACATCAGATGTCTTCGGCTTGAATGAGAGCCCCCAAATGCCTATGGTTTTCCCCTTCAGGCTGCCGAAATGACGCTCGAGTTTTTCGAAGAGGACATGCTTCTGCCGCTCGTTCACTTCCTCCACAGCTTTCAGGATCTGCATTTCATGCCCCTCCATGCGGGAAAACTCCTTCAGCGCCCTGACGTCCTTCGGGAAGCAGGATCCGCCGTAGCCGCATCCCGCATTCAGAAAAGCGTATCCGATGCGCGAGTCGGAACCCATGCCCAGCCTGACTTTTTCCACGTCCGCCCCGAACCGTTCGCACACTGCCGCTACTTCGTTCATGAAGGAGATGCGCGTGGCAAGCATTGCATTCGCTGCATATTTCGTCATCTCCGATGAACGGATGTCCATGAAGAGCACTTTTTCCGGCGGAAGGAAATTGTAAAGCTCCCTCATTATTTCCGCGGAACGTTCGCAATCGATCCCCACCACGACACGGTCCGGCTCCAGAAAGTCACGAACCGCAGCCCCTTCGCGCAGAAATTCAGGGTTTGATGCGACGTCAAAGGGGATGTCTTCCCCCCGTTTCCTGAGCTCTTCCCGGACGGTGCGGCGGACGAAGCTGCATGTGCTCACCGGAACGGTGGATTTTACCACCACAAGCTTGTAGTCCTTCATGGAACGTCCTATGGTTTGTGCGACCGACTCTACGGCCGAGAGGTCCGCGCTTCCGTCGTCTCTCGAAGGAGTGCCTACCGTTATGAAGCACATGAGGGCATCATCAAGGGCGGAGGAGAGGTCGGTGGAAAAGGAGAGACGCCCCGCCTCGAGATTGTTCCTTATGATCTCCTCGAGCCCCGGTTCGTAAAAGGGGACGTTCCCTTCCGATAGTCCGCGAATTTTCTCCTCGTTGGTGTCGACGCAGGTCACGTCGTTTCCGAATTTTGCCAGGCAGACTCCCGTTACCAGCCCGACATACCCTGTACCCACCACTGCGAGCTTCATTCGTCTTCCTCCTCCCGGGGGCATTTCTGGACCGCCAGTGTCCCGGAACGGCCGGGCAGTTCACCCTCTGCCACGTCGCATACATGGATAAGGGGATTTTTGACGGAAAGTTCAAACGCGATATCATAAAGGGTCTTGAAGATGACTCCGCGCTGTGTGCACCGGTCGAGGAAGTCTTCAAACAGCCCGCTCTGTGCCCTGCCTTCCATCTCCGCATGGATCGTATGGACGTTCAGTCCCGGCTGGACAAGATCTGCAAGATAGCCTGCCGCGTCTGCACCGGACAGGTCTTCCCTGCCGAGAAGTTCGTCAAGGGTAGGCAGTGTTGTGGGGATCTGGATGGTTTTGAAAGTCCTTCCGCCCATGCGGGGACGGAAGGGGTACCCTTCCCCCCGTGTATCGCTGCAATATTCGAAGCCGAGTTCGTCCTGGACCGCGAGGCTCGATGGTGTTACCTGCCATCCGGGGGCTGCACAGCTTTTTGGTTTCCGTGAAGAGAACCGTTCGAACAATTCCATGGCCTTGTGGAATTCATTCCGGATCTGTTCTTCGGAGAGACGTTTGAGCCTGTCCTGCCATTTTACGTGGTCCCAGCAGTGGATACCGCAGTCATGACCCTCGTCAACTGCCCGTATGAAAATTCCGGGTTCAGGCTGGACGATGAGAGGCGCGGGCAGGAGCGTGCCGTAGAAAAGCGTGGTGATCCCGTAGGTTGAGGGAGCCTTTGTCCGGAGCATCTTCTTCAGGAACCCTTTGCGGAATATACGCCGGATGGCTTTTCCGGAGTTGTCAGGTCCGAAGGAGAAGAAAAATGAGGCCTTTATTTTCCTCGCCCTGAAAATCTCGAGCAGGCGGGGAACCCCTTCACGGTAGCCTTTCATGGTGTCCACGTCTGTTTTGAGGACGAGCACTGTTTCAGGCAAGAAAAGTCACCTACCCTTCGACGTAGCCGTGGATGGTTCTCTCAACTGCTTCGCGGAGGGAAACTTTCGGAACCCAGCCGAGGGCCTTTTCTATCGCTTTTATGGAGGGAACCCGGTTCTTCATGTCATCATAGCCGTTTCCGTAGTATTGTTCGGCGGGCATGATCGTGATGGATGCGTCCTCGGCCGCTTTACGGAAGGATGGTATTCCCTTCATTGTCTCGATGACCAGGTGGGCCAGTTCCTTGATGGATGCGTTGTTGGCGGGGTTGCCTATGTTGAATATTCTGCCGTTGCTTGCCTGCTCATTGGCGAGGATCGCGAGCAGGGCATCGATCCCGTCCGATACATAGGTAAAGCTCCGGTGCTGTTCTCCGCCGTTTACAAGGGTGATCGGCCTTCCGCTGAGGATGTCGAAGACCATCTGGGTTATGGAGCGGGCAGTCCGTTCTTCCGCGTCCCTGAATGTGTCGAGCCTGGGACCTATCCAGTTGAAGGGACGGAAGAGGGTGTACCGGAGGCCTTTTTCCTGGCCGTAGGCGGCGATCACCCTGTCCAGCATCTGCTTGCCGCAGCTGTATATCCAGCGCATCTTGTTGATCGGCCCAACGATGAGAGGACTCTCTTCCTCGTCAAGGACAGTATCTGTACTCATGCCGTATACCTCGGATGTGGAGGGGAATATGACACGCCTGTCCTTCGCAGCGCACATGCGCACGATTTTCAGGTTCTGTTCGAAATCGAGCTCAAACGTCCAAAGGGGTTTGCTCAGGTAGTAGGCCGGCTTGGCTATGCCCGCAAGGGGCAGGACGGCGTCGCATTCAGTTATGGCGTGCAGCAGCCACTCGTCTGCGGTGAAAATGTCACCCTGGGTAAAGGAAAAATTCCTGTTCTCTTCAAACTTTTCGAGGTTCATTCCGGAAAGATCGAATGCATTGACTTTCCAGTCGGTTTTTTTCAGGACCCCCTCGATGAGGTGGGACCCAATGAATCCATTTGCCCCCAGTATCAGTATATTCACTGTGAAACCTCCCAATGCGTCGTGTTTATCGCGCGTATCCGCACGGTGTGCAGTATATCATGTTCCGTCAGCCGAGACGTACACCATTTTCCGGGAAAAAACCGGGTGCGGTGCAGTCCCGCTCTTCTTCCCCCTCCCACTGGGCCCTGAGGATGCGTACCGCTCCGTCTCCCGCCTGTACGACCGGTGGAACCACGGACAGGATGGTCCCCGGTTCTGTTTCTCTCCGTTCGTCTTTTTCAGGCAGGGCTTTCCAGACGTAGAGCTTTCTTCCCGCCAGAAATGTGAAAGCCCCCGGAAAGGGGTGAGTGACCGCCCGAACAAGGTTGTAGATTTCAACAGCGCTCTTGTTCCACGGGATGATCCCGTCTGCAGGCGTTCTTCTGCCGAAGATCGTAGCGTCCTCTTCCCTCTGGGGAATTCTGGGAGCAGTTCCTTCCGCTATCCGTTCTATGTTGCGGGCGACGAGGATACGAGCTGCCTCCGCCACCTTTTTCCCCACGTCGAAAGCCGTGTCCTCGAAGAGAATGGGTACTTTCTCCCGGTCCACTATATCTCCCGCATCCGCTCTCCCGACCATGTGATGGAGCGTTGCGCCCGTTTCAGTTTCGCCGTTCAGAACTGCCCAGTTGATGCAGGCCCGGCCCCGATACCTGGGCAGCAGGGAGCCGTGTATATTGAAGGCACCTTTCGGAGGTATGTCAAGAAAGCGTTCGGCTATCATTGACCGGTAATAAAACGAAAAGATCACATCGGGCTTCAGATCTGCCAGCAGCCTGTACTCTTCGTCGCCTGGAAGGGGTGGAGTATAGACGGGGATGCCTGCGCTCCGGGCGAGCCCGGCAGCCGAGGGAAACCAGATTTCCTCCTTCGGGTCGTCCTCGTAGGTGAAAAGGGCCTGAACGGTCACCCCACGCTCGACGAGTTCCCTGAGGCAGACGAAGCCTACCTCGCTGTAGGCGAAGACGGCTGCCCGCAGATCAGTCATTGATGTCCCATTCCCTTCTGATAACGTATCTCGGCCGTTTTCTGACTTCAGAGTAGATCCGGCCGATATATTCCCCGATGATCCCCACGCAGGACATGGTGATCCCCATAAGAAAGAAGTTTATGTTGAGCAGCGTGAACACGCCCTCGGCCTCCGGACCGACGATAAGCCGGCGAAGGAGCAGGAAGAGGACAAAGAGAAAACTCAGTATGGAAACAGCCATTCCGATCATGGTGACTGCCTGGAGCGGATAGAGGGAAAAACCTGTCATGAGGTCGAAATTCAGCCTTATGAGACGGAAAAAACTGTATTTTGACGTTCCATGCTCCCGCTCGCTGTGCGTCACCGGTATTTCCACCGGGTTGACCGCAAACTTCTGCGCCAGGGCCGGGATGAACGTGGTACTTTCAAAGCTCTGGTTGATGATATTGACAATGTCCCTCCTGTAGCCCCGAAGCATGCATCCGTAGTCGTTGAGCTGAAGGCCTGTGATCCTGTTTGTAATGGAGTTGACGATCCTGGACGCCATTTTCCGAAACTTCGGGTCCTGCCTGTTCTGCCGTATCGTTCCCACTACATCGTGACCCGCGTCGATTTTTTCAACGATCCGGGGGATCTCCTCGGGAGGATTCTGAAGATCCGCGTCGAGGGTGATGACAATTTCTCCCCTCGAATGATCGAACCCGGCCATGATCGCCATGTGCTGGCCGAAATTGCCGTTAAAGTCAATAATTCTCACTGCCTTCGGATTGGCCTCGTGAAAACTGTACAGCATCCTGAGAGAATTGTCCCTGCTGCCGTCGTTCACGAAGATGATCTCGAAGGGCCGGTTCATCCCCTCCATTGCGGAGAGCAGCCTGGGCATGAGGAATGGAAGGCTTTCCTGCTCGTTGTAGACAGGAACGATCACAGAGACGAGTTTTTTGTTTTCAGGCATAAGGGCATCTTCCTTTCGGCTCGAGGTACAGTTCACGGGCGGTTCACCAGCACGATCCGCTTGTCTGTTTTTGCAACGATAGAGGACAGGGGCGGGTCAAGAAACTCTGTCACGTTTTCGAGACGGTCCGCGTTTATCACAAGGATGACCCTTTTGTCACCGTTCCAGAGTTCCTTCAGTTGTGCATCCCCAATGAACCAGGAGGGATCTTTCTCCTGTTTTGCGCCGAACTCGAGTTCGCCAAGGTAGTTGACGAGTACGAGCCGCTGCTTCAGGTAGAACGGAAGTCCCTGGTCATAGTTCCCGTACTGGGCGATCACGTCCCCCGGAATGCGGAATTCCCCGATTGCCGAAGCAAGCTCCCTGGCGGACAGGAGACTGTCGTACAGAAGAAAAACTCTCTTGAACGAGAACATGGTAAGGAAAGCGAGAATGCAGAGCGCCGAGGCCATAAGCCGGCGGTTGCCGCGACGGTAGAAGATCCAGCCTGCGGTGACAAAACCGCTCAGCAGCAGGGCAACCGGCAGAGAATATGGCAGGAGCTCCAGAGCAGAGATCCTGTTGTTCACGAACGGGTAGATGAAAAGAGCCAGTATGAAGGGGATAAGGAACAGGGAGTTCCAGATGAGAAATCTTCGCGCTCCCCTGTGGTTCTCATCCTCGGTTATACGGTGGAGTACCTTCCCCATAAGAATGGCGAGGGGAGGAAAAACCGGTATGATGTACGGAATGAGCTTTGAATTCGAGAGGGAGAAAAAAACGAAAATAACCGTGAACCAGAGGAAAAGGAAAAGCTCCTCCTTTTTCTCTCTGCCGAATGAACGAAGACGTGAAGGAATAACGGTCCTGAATGATCCGGGCAGAAGGCCCGTCCATGGAAACAGTCCCACGAGCAGTATGGGAATGAAAAACCAGGAGGGCTCATACCTGCCGTGCATTTGAGTGGCATACCGCAGAAAGTGTTCCTGAATGAAGAAAAAGTAGAAGAAATCGCTGTTGATGAAGCAGACTGCGATAAACCATGGAAGGGCAAGGACAAAGAAGAGAATGATCCCGGGAATGTACAGGGCTGAACGGACGATGTCCCACCGCCTCGTGAGGATCATGTACCAGAATATGATGCCGCCCGGAAGAACGATACCTATAAGACCTTTCGTGAGAAGTGCCAGGGCCGCACCCGCGTAGAACAGAAGGTAAAACCGGCGGTTTTTCTCGAGCCCGAACCAGAAGCCCGTCATGGACAATGTCAGAAAGAAGGAGAGGGGCATGTCGGTGATGTTGATCTGCCCTATGGCAAAATAAACCAGGCTCGTCGTGAGGATGACCGAGGAGTACAGGGCAGTTTCCCTGCCGAACATTGATTTTGCAAGAACGAACGTGCACAAAACTCCCCCGAGTGCCAGAAGTGCGGGCCAGAACCTTCCGGAGAACTCGTTTTCGCCGAAAACTGCCTGGGCAGAGGCAGTGAGCCAGTAGTGAAGAACCGGTTTTTCAAAATATTTGATGTAGTTCAGCTTCGGGGTGATGAAATCGCCCGACTCCCGCATCTCACGGGGGATCTCGGAGTATCTGCCTTCGTCCGGTTCAAGGAGGCCGTGGTTTCCCAGTCCCCAGAAATACAATGCGAAGGCCAGGAGCATAAAGATAAGTATCCGCAGCGCCATACGGGGTCGGGAGGTGTTCATCGAATCATCCTTTTCTGATAGTATCTTGAAACACGAATTTCTATATTGTACATGATACTCTTGTTCACGATGATGCATTCTACCTGAAGTCTGACATTTTGTGGATGCCCCGTAGAGTATAATCCTTCGGGAGTAATGTTGTATGAAGGAGAGGAAATATCTTGGACAAAATGACGCTTTTTTTGCTCGCAGGTTCGGCGGTCTTTAATGCCTCGGCCAACACGATGATGAAGCTTGCCTTCGGCCATCAGAAGGACCTGCTCGATAACGGGGCGGTGAACGCGGTCCTGAAAATAATAACGAACCCCTGGGCCGTCGCGGGTGTGGGCTGTTTCGGCATCTCGTTTATTTTTCTGAGCGCGGCATTGACGCGGACCGACCTGTCTATCGCATATCCGTTCATGGCGGGCCTCGTGTTCCTGCTGGTCCTCGGCGTGTCGGTGCTCTTTTTCTCGGAACAGGTCAACCTGTGGAGAATCGCGGGGATGGCTGTCATCCTCTGCGGCATCTGGATGATATCCGTTAAGGGGTAAATGTTGCGGTTTCGAAGCCAATGCACCGCAGAGCATCAAAAAAACAGGACAGAGGGGAAAATAATACCCCCCTCGGGAAAGGGGAGCGGCTTCAGCATGAATGTATCGGCAATTGTTGAAAAGGCAAATGCTATGTCGGAGAAAATCACCGGGCTTCGCCACCGGTTTCACGCAAATCCGGAACTTCCATGGGAAGAAAAGGAGACATCCCTTTTTATAGAAGAATATCTCCGAACGCTTGGGCTCGAGAATATCAGGAGAGGCTTCGGGGGCACTGAAAGCGGTGTCATGGCTGACCTCAGGGGAGCGAAGCCGGGGCGGTGCGTTGCCCTGAGGGGAGATATCGACGCTCTTCCGCTGAACGAGGAGAACGATCTTCCCTACAAGTCGACAAAACCCGGCGTAATGCATGCCTGCGGCCATGATGCCCATACAGCCGTCCTGCTGGCGGCAGCGGAAATATTATCGTCAATGAAAGACGAGCTCTGCGGTACGGTCCGGTTCCTCTTCCAGCCGGCGGAAGAAGCCGGGTATAATTCCGGTGCGCCTAAAATGATAGAAGAAGGTGCTCTCGACGGAGTGGATGCCATCGGAGGGCTCCATGTCTGGGCACTGCTCCCTGCCGGAAGGCTGGGATGCCGGCAGGGGCCGATCATGGCTTCCGCGGACATTTGGGATATCAAAATCCAGGGTAAGGGGGGGCACGGTGCAATGCCCCACAATGCCATCGACCCGACTATAACGGCAGCGACAGTTATCTCGTCTCTCCAGACAGTGGTGAGCCGGGAGATGGACCCCCAGGAAACAGTTGTTCTCAGCGTAGGGAAGCTTGAGGCGGGAACTGCGGTGAACATTATCCCTGACACGGCCAGGGTCGCCGGAAACGTCCGGACCACCAGCAGGGATGTGAGGGCCCGCATGGAAGGAATAATCCGCAGGGTCGCTGACGGGATATGCGCCGCCATGAGATGCACTGCGGAACTGACCTATACCCCCATTTACCCGGTGACGGTGAACGACCCGGGGGCGACGGAGGTAATGCGTTCAGCGGCTGTGGACGTTCTGGGCGAGGAGAATGTAGTGGAAGTTCCGGTGGCGATGGGGTCTGAGGATTTCAGCTACTTCGGTGAAAAAGTTCCGGCTGCCTACGTATTCCTGGGGATAGCGGACGAAGAAAAGGGAACGAATAACCAGCATCACAACCCGAAGTTCAATGTGAACGATGAAGTGCTCCCCCGCGGGGCAGCTTTGCTGGCAGCCTTCGCAATGCGTATGAACGGGGAGAGTTGCCCTCATAAGTAAAAGAGCCGTAAAACATGGAAGCCCCGGAATAGTAATCCCGGGGCTTCCATGTTTTCTCAAAACGAGTGGCTACTCCACATCGAAATCAACGATCTGGTCGGGTTCCCCCCGGTCCCCGACGAACATCTCAACCTTGAACGAGCCCTGGGGCCAGGGATTGTCGTTGTTGGTCAGGGTGCTGTAGACATAGATGTTGGATCCGTGGCTGCCGTTTGTTATCTCCACATCGGCAATGTGCTGATTTTGAGACACGAAGAACCATGAAAAACGGATCTTTGTGTCCGGCGGTGCCGAGAGAAGCTTTGCAACGGCGAAAAAGGCAGGAGACTCAGGTGTATAGGAGATGAGCCTGTCGAGAGGTTTTCCGTTTTTCACCAACGATGTCAAATGCCCATCCACAAGCCTGGTGGTTTCCGCCGAAAGCGCCGGTTCCTGTACATCCGCGGCCCCTACGGGCAGGGCGAACCAAAGTATTGTGAAAACAGCTGCACAGACTGCCAGTTTTTTCCCTCTCATTTCTCATACCCCCTGAAATAGAATGATCCTCCCGGTACTGTCGGGAGGATTGTATCACAGGTATCAGTCAGGTTTAAAGCTTCAAAAAGCCTGATAGTTTATGTCAAAAAGCGGCAACGAGCTTTGCGTTCTGGATTTTTGCAAGATTGCGGGATACCCGCCCCCAGTAGACCGACGCCGGCCCGCCATAATAGCGTCCGAGAGCGGTTTTTGTATCTCCGTAGGCTTTGAGGTACCTCGAAATAAGAAGGCTTCCGGCAGCTATACCCATTTCCGGGTCGTTTAAATCTTCTTCGTTCATGATCCCGTTCGCCTGGAGGAGACCGGCGTGGACTTTCCACATTACCTGCATTATTCCCGCCGCACCGGCGGCGCTTTTGGCTTCTGGCCTGAAATGGCTCTCCGTGTGTGCCACAGCGACCACGAGGTCAAGAGGGACGTTGTATTTGAACGAGTACTTGAGGAACGCATTCGCCTGTACCAGGGATGATCCCCTCGAAACGTCGCTGTTCTGTGCCTGAATGAAATCCGACAGGGAACTGATGTTCTCAGCTGCAGCAGAGAGGATCACCCTGACTGCTTCGTGTGAATCCTCGAGAAAGCCCGCCGCTGTGTCTCCCGAAGTGTCGAGGTGTTGCGCCAGCTCACTGAGGATCACTGAAGGGATCCCGTGATTTTCATGCAGTGAGGAATAACACGGAGAATTTTCACCGAAAAAAGTTGATTCGTTTCGTCTGTCTGATGCTGAAACTATATACCCGGCCAGGAAAAAGAACAAAAGAACCACGATACATTTTCGTATCACCTGGTTCATTGTATTCCCTCCTTTTTTCGCAGAACAAATTCCTCCCGGGGGAAAATCCCCGTGGAAGGAATTCGTATTATAGCCCAAAGTCTGTTCTTGGCAATTTTTGTCCGAAAATGTTAACCATAGGCGGTATGAATTCATAAAGAATCGAATATCTGAACTTTATTTGAGAAGTATTTTGGGTATATAAGGCAGGAAAATAATGTTTTGTCTCGTGGAGGGGTACTTGTTTGAGCGGAAATTATTGTTGTATGCAAAAAATCTCGTATTTTTCTGTTGCCGGATGCTCATGTTGCGGATACAATAAATTTTATTAATGATAAATCAGTATTGTTACTTACCCTGCAGTCCCCGGAGGAACGAAAATGGGAAAATATACGAAAAAAAGAAAAGGTTTTACCCTCGTTGAGCTCCTTATGGTAATAATTATAATCGGTGTCCTGGCGTCTTCCATGCTCCTTGTCGTCGGGAACGCAGAGGATAAAGCCGAAGCGACCGTTATAGTCAGCGATATGCGGTCAATGAAATCCGCCGCCATCCTCTTCAAACTCAAGGAAGGACGCTGGCCTGTTTTGGCATCTGTGACCAATCCCGAAACAGGTTTCCCCCCGGTGTCATAATAGAAGTCGCTTGATCCGAGTGGTTTAAAGTATTATTGAAAGGACACTCGGGAGGTGCGGTGAAGGTGAAAAGATACAGCCCTGAATTCAAGGAAGCCCTTGTTCGGAA
>Ga0172382_10003194_pt1 | contig 26244 bp, 34 predicted proteins | sample Leawel138RmetaG_FD_122245 | JGI IMG/M metagenome (GOLD analysis project Ga0172382, IMG submission 122245) | Leachate microbial communities from a municipal landfill in Southern Ontario, Canada - Leachate well 138R metaG | ecosystem: Engineered > Solid waste > Landfill > Unclassified | place...
AAACTATCAAGCAGCTGCCGAAGCAACCGCTCTATAGTATTTTTTATACTTTATATATCTTCTATATATTTTTGACATAATGGGATCAACTTTTGCCATCATGCGCAGCAAGATTGACATTGCTACCCACAATACAATCCCAATAACTACATTAACCAGGCTTGGATTGACATAGCCAACAAGAAAAGATATTAACATTGCTAAAACCATAAGTTCTCTCTCCCCGCCAAGCAATAAAAATGGCTTATTGAGCGCGGAATAAAAAGGAACGCTTTTAAGCATGCTTAGCCTTTTGTGTTTGCAGCGATAACCGCACCACCGCTTTGACCTGAACTAAAAGTCGAAACAGTCGAATTTGCCGTAAGAGCAATTCCTATAACAAATGCCAAACCGATCAATCCTTTCAATCCCGTAGATGCTCCATCACCCTGGAAGGCCCACATTAGGCCGCCAGCTACAATTGCAACTACTCCAATTGCAGTTGCAATTGGCCCGCTTAAACTATCACGAACCGATTCGACACCACTTTCGAACGCCAATCCGCCGAATGCAAAATCTGCCATAACCACCAACAAAAACAAGCCCAATAACATATTTTTTTTCATACTATATTAATCTCCTTATATTGTATTTTTGACCTAAAGGATCGTAACCCTTAACCTCTATAATTTCCTGTATATTTCTTCCTGCCTCACTACCAGTTTTTGATATATTAATTATTACATCTACAGCTTCTCCTACCAACGATCTAACATCCGAACCCCTAACATCTTCTGATTCGTTAATAAGTGATTCGAGGCGAGCTAGAGTAGATACAGCAGAATCTGCATGTATAGTAGATATTCCGCCAGGATGGCCCGTATTCCAGCTTTTGAGAAGGGTCAAGGCTTCTTTGCCCCGCACTTCCCCAACCAAAATACGATCAGGTCTATATCTCATAGTAACAGCCAATAATCTATTTGTAGACATATTTTCATTAAATCTATCAGATCTAAAGATTACATTATTTTTGGATTTGCATTGTATTTCGAGTGCATCTTCAATAATAATTATTCTGTCATCGGGTGTTAATTGTGACATAGTATCTATTAAGGCATTAGTGAGGGTGGTCTTACCCGAACCGGCGCCACCACTAATGAGTATGTTTTTTTTGTTTTGTATGCAAAATTTTAATATTTCTTTAATCTCCAAATTTTCTGGTATAGATATTTTCATAAGAGTGAAATCAGTTTTAGCCAAAATACCTTTTTCTTCATATTCGTCAAGAGTAAATATTTTTTTTGCTTTTTTACGGATAGTAAAGCTTGGATTTTCGACAACAGGAGATACAACCGCCTCAAAGCGTGCGCCATCGAGAGGCAAATTGCACTCTAAAACAGGATTATTGTTTGTTATATTGGTGTTTAGGTAGCTAGCGATAGTATGTATAGCAGCTTGCGGAGAACATGTATGTTTATTGATTAATTCCATACCTTTGCCTAGACGATCAATCCACAATGAGCCATCGCTGTTAAGCATAATTTCTATAATCTCATCATCTTCCAGTGCTGCTATTACTTCACGGCCCAATTCTGCTTTTATCTTGGCGTGAAGTCTTTTTTGCGTGTCAGTTAGCTGCATTATTTTTTAACTTCCTCTTGAGATTTTATATCTATGCCGGCTTTTTGAAGATCAATATCATCTTCTTCTAAAATAAGTCTTGTTCTAATAGAATAATATCTGCCAAGCAAACCCAAAAAATTTTTAATTTTTTTCATTATTACTCCTATTTATAGTATTAACTATTCTATTGGTAGTTGTCCGCCCTCTGTAATGTTGTGTGTTGGCTTATTGGTGTTAAATCCTTCTCCATACCATTTTTTGGACGGGTCATATTCTTTACACTTTTCTTGTATTAATTTTTGAGTTGCTGTAGCGGTAGCTTCATCTATTTTTTTAGCATCAAGATCTGTTAAGAGTGCAGCTGTTGCTTTGTTGCAGTCATCCCAATTATTTAAATTTTCAAGATAATTTTGTTGCTCTTTTTTCTCTCCGCAGCCGGCAAAAAAGATTGCAACTATAAAAGCTAATTTGATTATATTTTTCATTTACACTCCTTTTTGTTTATTATACTAATTTTCTATAAATTATCCTTAAAATATATCAATTTGACATATTAAATCTATTTTACAATTATTACACCTCAAGTTTAAACCATTTTTACCCCATACATTAGCATCACAACTTTTACAAGTATATTTTGCCTTTTGTTTGTTGATGGCATTTTCTCTTATTTCATCATAAAAATCTTCTGTAGGAATACTCATATCTACCCTTTTGTATCGTACGATACAATTAAAACTCTAACAATAATTTAGCTTTGCCAATAACATTGGCAGCAGGAACTTCACAGAAATACCTACTATCAAAGCTCTTTTCGTTGTAATCGCTCATAATCCAAATCGTACCTGGTGCAATAATACGCTTTCCGTAGCAAGGATGCATTTTGGTAAAATTGTTCCACATATATACATTGCTATTTTTTTGTTGAACACCATTTATGTAAACCAAATTTTTTACTTCAACCAAATCGCCAGGCACGGCCCCAATTTTTTTTAACAGTGGATATGTTCCGGAAGGACAATGACCTTTGCCTAAATAGTTGTGGTTATTTATCTTAAATTTATTGTTGTTTGGTGGACACGCAACAACAAGATCTCCTTTATTCCATTTCGTTTTTGTGTTGATTTGGTATATGCCAATCGGAAAAGAATTGGTAAGATTTAATGTTAACCCGAAATACCACCAAGCAAAAGCAATCACACCGACTATACCAAATGGTATAGTCAAAAAAACAAGAAAACGTTTCAACCTACTATTATTCATTGATATACCTATTTTTATGCTATAATACAAAGTCGTTATTTCGAACACTTAGTAACGACCCGACATATTCCACACCTTTTTCGGTGTGGTTTGTGGTTCACTTTAATAAAAATGTTCCTGCTACCATTCCAGTCACAAATATTGCAATCGAAAAAAGAGCTACATACATATATCTCATATTTACAACCTCATTAAGTGCCGGAGCTAACTCTTTAATATCATCTAGGTGATATTTTAAGTGATTTTTAAAATCGACCAATTCGGCATTAAAACCGCTTCTTAATGTTTTTGCCTTTTCATTAAAATCACTAATGATTATTTTTTTTGCCTCTTGGTTGATCTTCTCATACTCTTCAATGAGTTCTTTTATTCTTCTCTCAAACATAAAATTTTGAGTTTCAAAATAAGACTTTTGTTCGTTTTGTAACTCATCAATCCTTTGCAAACTTTCTAAAACTTCTTTACGTGCCAGATCTCCTACAAATTTGATGCTCGTCGGATTTAGTTTTGCATAGAGATTTTCAAGCTGCTCAATTAATCCGGTAGTGTTTGTGCTGCCGTCATCTTTTTTGGTTCCATTGATTTTTAATACCAATAATTGTAATTGCTGTGCTATTTCTTTAGCTTCATCAACAGTTAGTGATTTTATACCACTCATGTTTTATCCTTTGCATGCTTCATCTATTTTTTTCCACGCAGGCTCAAGTGTTTCTTCAAGATACTCTACAGCTTCAAGAGATATCTCTTTTTGGATAGATAACCGTCTTGCAGCATCCATATCATTTCTATCGAACGCACTATCTAACTCTTGATCCAACAAATTCAAAAGTTCTTTGTCTGTTGCTATTTCATATATACTTCTTTTATCGTGTCTACTAAGCTCAATAACATCACTTTCACGAAGTATGATATATTCTGAATTTGGAAAGTGCATAAAAAAATCTGTGTATTTCCAGTGGATCCTAGATACATTTGAGACTCTTGATAGAACAAAAACAACAGGAATATTAAAATCCTTGATCAAGTTATATGTCTTGATTGCATTTTTAGTATCTTGTTCGCCGCCGCTCATTGGTATTAAAATCAAGTTAATTTTTTTGTAAATACTTGATTTTTTTAAACCATCAATAAATGTAGTTGTGGTTTTGTTACCACCGACATCAACTACAATATTCTCTAGTCTGTCGTCTAAAATATTTTCTCTTAATACATCAGAAATATCTTTACCATCGCCTATTTTGATCTGTTTTGTTCTAATTTGAGAGTTGCTAAAACTCAAACTATCTTTGTTTTCATCATCAAATTCAAAGAGATCTACATTTTCATTTTTTTGAATAAAATATGCTGCCGCAACCTGTAGAGCTACAGTGCTTTTCCCCGCACCACCTTTTGTATTAAGAATTACCATTGTTTTCATTTTCTTCCTTTTCTTTTAATTCTTGTCTGTATTTTAAATGATTTTGGATGCCTTGTTCATGATATGACATCGATCTTTCAAGCCTTGCTTTAGCTGCTTTATAAGTATCATCACTCATCTTATCTACGGTGGAAATGTTATCTTTTTCATTGCATTGCTCCTTTTTTGCTTGGTTAATATTTTGAGAACTATTCTCAATAATTTCATTTTTTTTGCTGTTCAAATTTTCAATCTGCGGAGTAGGGTGAAAATTTTGATTTTTTATTTCTTTGTTGAAATAATTAGAAAAAGATTGATAAGTCATTTTCCACTTATATTTTTCTTTCATTTTTTCATAAAGAGATTTTTGTTTTAAATATCCCTGATTTTTATACAAATCTTTAATTTCTTCAATGACAGAATAAAATTCTCTTTTTGCATCTGGGTATTTTGATTTTTCTTGATTATTTTTTATTTTCATAGAAAACCTTTGATTTTTCTTGATTATTTTTGAATTATATAGAAAAAATATATAAATGTCAAGATAATTTCTATTATATTATAGAAAAATTCTTGACAAATAAAGAAAAATAAAATATAATAAACAAAAGTAAAGCAGAACGTAAAGGCAGGATGTGCAAAGTATATACAATTAGATAAATCTAAATGTATAACTTGCGTCCTGAAACTTATTCGCACCTGTGGTGCTCAACGAAAAAAAGGAAAAGTCATTGATGAAAACTAAAGCAATATCAATAAGAGTAACCGAAGCAGAGCTTGAAAAATTACATACTCAAGCTAAAAGTTGCAGTATGACTTTGAGTAATTATCTTAGAAGTATAGGACTTAATTATCCAATAAACTCTATAGTTGACCAAATGGCACTAGGCGAACTTATGAAAGCCAAAGGAGACCTGGGCAGAATGGGAGGACTTTTAAAAATGTGGTTAGTGAACAATGATAAAAAACAAGCGACTGCTACGCTTGGCAGTCATAGTTATTTTTCTATAGATCATCTTGTGGATGATATAGAAAAAAAACAAGAAGAACTTTTAGATATCGCAAGGAGATTGTTATAATGCAAGAAGAATACTGCAAGCTTTTAAATGTATCAAGGAACACATATTATGTTCACAAAAGAGAAAACCGCCCAATTGTGTCTTTAATAGAAAAATACTTTTCTAAAGATGATTTAGGGGAGTTTTTGGAGACTGGAAGTGTATCAAAATATGATATTCAAACATCGCCTAAAATAAAAAAACTTGAAGACATAATTAACATTGAACTAATAAACAGAATTGAACGACTTGAACAACAAGTGAAAGAGCTACAAAAATGATATACGGTAAACACAAAACACCGGTTGATAGAATTTTAATAATATTTAAAAAATTCTATGACAAAGAACATATTGATATATATGTTGCAGCAGAAGAATTTAATGTATCTACTAGAACCATTCTTAGAGATATAAAAATAATCAAGAAAATTATACCTATCAAAAATAATCGAAAAGGCGATTATTCCTTAGCCGAATGATAGTTAAAGAAGTTCCGAAGAAAAAAGCAACCGGGAGCTTTAAAGGCCTTGTTGATTATATAGAAGATAAACTTGGTTTGCATAGTGACAAGGTAGAACTTGTTTATTCGGAGAATTGTGAGTTCGACACTCTCGAAGACAATGTAAAATTAATAGAATCAACACAAAAACTTTATACAGGCAAAGCAGATCCCACCATACATTTTGTTGTTTCATTCCAAGAAGACGAAAAGCCTACACCGGAGCAACTAAAGACCATTACTCATGAGTTGCTTAAATCACTAGGAATAGAACATCATCAAAGAGTTTGTGCAACTCATATTGACACGAACAATTATCATCTACATATCGCAGTAAATAGAATAGATCCGGATACACATAAAAGAGCAAGATTATCATTTAGTAAAATAAAACTTCAAAAAAAAGCAGATGAGCTTGAAGAAAAATTACAACTCAAAAAAGACAATCATATACCAAACTGGATATTGGCCGAGCAAGATCGTAAGTCCAATATAGAACAAAATAAGGAGAACAATTATGAGCCAATACGAGAGCAACACAGCGGAGCTGAAAATAGAAGACTTAGAATATCACAGTCCATTACTAACGACCTTAAAAACAGAACAAAGACCGGCCAACGAGGTAGCATGCGTAAGCTGTCCGATATCAATATGGTTCACGACAAAAAGCTTACTAAAATGCTATTGCCCACAAATGAACGCAATAGTGTACGAGGAGAAGAGCAAGGAATTGCCGATAATCAACTGCGATGGGAGAGACAAAGCAATAGCAGCAATGTTGGCAGCAGCGGAGTAGCAAACGACATCAAATCTCACACCGGCATCACTAATCTAACAGATTGGATCAGAGATAATGCACTTGTGGACATAAAGGCCGTTTTAAGCGACAAAAACTCATCACTTGAGCATTTGCATACAACTCTAGCAAAATACAACCTGGAGCTAAAAGAGAGAGGTAACGGACTTATCATCAAAGATAAGACACGAAACTTATTTTGCAAAGCAAGCGATATCGATCGAAACTTGTCAAAAAACAATCTATCAAAACTATACGGCAACTTGACGGCCATGAATATAGATATCAAACCAACCATACAGTTTGGTACACCTAAAAATGATTACTGGGATAGATACAAAGCTCAAATGGATCTGCAATACAAAACAAAAAAAGAGAAGCTGGATATCATCAAAAACGACTACAATGAAAACAAGGATATCATCAAAGACAAATGGAAACAAAGAGTTGAATATATTAAAAGCAGCAACTTCAATAAAAAGCTTAAAAAAGAGAGCTATCAAAAGATATTTGCAAATCAGAAAAAAGAGCTTGATGAACTTTACCGAGGATACTCAAAACAAAGAACAGAGATAACAAATCAGAACAAACAAATCACTTACAAAGATTATCTTATTGGTGAAGCACTTAAAGGCGATAACAAAGCTCTTGAGATACTAAGAAAACAAAAACCGCCTAAACCAAAAGAAGATGATAACACGGTCGGAGGAAGAGAAGATCATAAGATCTTTGCCTCACTAAAACCACTTATCACAAAACTTGGTTTTGTAGTCTATAAGCTAACCCAAAAAGACAACTCTAAGATCATAGATAAAGGCAATCATATCAAGGTCTCTGATGCAGATGACAATACAGTACTCAAAGCCTTAGAAATGGCAAAAAAAAAGTATGGCAGCACTTTGGATATCACCGGCGATGATGCCTTCAAAACAAAGGTTATATCCCTGGTGCAAAAACACAACCTGGATATTAATTTCAAGGAGAAAACTATGCAGCAAACGCTCGAGGCGGTAAATACTAAATCTAGTAGTGTGCAGAAAGAAGAAAAAAATCAAGTCAAAAGATAACTGTTGACAACAATATATCTAATAAGATATAATTACATTATGACATGGCAAATAAACTATTATTACAATACCAACAATAAATCTCCCATAACAGAATGGATAGATGAATTAGGCAATGAGCCTAAATCCGAAATATTTAGAATATTCGGCTTACTACAAAAATATGGGATTAGACTTGGCTTGCCATTTGTCAGACCGGTTAGAGACAAGATCTACGAAGTAAGAGCCAAAGATAAATCTGGTATTTACAGGGTACTTTATTTTGCCCATAAGGATAAAACTTTTGTGATGCTTCATGGATTTCAAAAGAAAACACAAAAAACTCCTACAAGCGATATCGAAATTGCTATTAAAAGAATGAAAGAGGTACAAAATGGATGATTTTAATAAACACCTAAGAGAAGCACTTAAAAACAATGATTTTAAAGTGGAATATGATAAAAAATCTTTGAGATATGCCATCATTGATATAATAGTTGGTATTAGAATACAATATAATCTAACCCAAAAAGAATTAGCTAAAAAACTAGGCACTACACAAGCTGTAGTTAGTAGAATAGAAAATGGATCTGTTAATATTGGTATTGATTTTTTGGAGAAATTGGCAAGCAGTTTTAACAAATCTATCGAAATAAAAGTCGCATAAAAAGGAATTAAAATGAGTATACACAATATTTTTGGTTATTTTGTGATTTGGATAATACTTAATTTTATGTTTTATGCTCTCTATAAAAGAAAATTTACCGGCAATGATATTATTGATTTTATACAGCATAAAGATACAGGTCTAAAAGTTTGGGCAAAAGATATTAAATCTATTTTTATTTTGCCTACAAGAATATATGTTTTTACAGAAGGAATATTGCATTATTTTTTAAAAAGCATTTTATATTTTTTTTATACCGATGAAAACCTAAAAAAATAAATATATTTTGAAAACAAGATATCGCGATCATGGTGTCTATCTACTCATGCCCTTGTCTTGAGACTTTTGTATAAAGTTATCTTGTTGAAGTGTGAGCTTATTTTCTCTTCTGCCGGCAGCTAAATTTTGAATAATATTCTCTATCTTTTTTTTTGTGTTGCCATCGAGTTTATTTTCAAAAGGTGTAAATTTATAATTAGGATTTACACTGGTATTTTCGGCGATATACGCAAAGAGTTCTTCCGCTCTCTGCAAAGTTGAAATTTTTGAATAATGCCAATCATTGTTTAGTTTTGTAGCAATATCCAAGAAGTCACAACTATCTCTTTTTGATTCATATTCAATTGATTTTAAAAGAGAATTTTTTTGATCCGGAGATAAATAGTTTATGGCTATATGACCAAAAATTTCATGCTGGAGCGTTTGGATTAAATCATTTTGATTTTTATGATTATCGGACACAATAAAAATTATATTTTTGGGATAAAGTATTCCTCCTTTTATTTTTTTATCATCTTCGTTTCGTACATTAAATGCATCTTCCATTCTTGATAAAATTTTTATATTAAAAGGAAAATTGTCTTCATTTATATTATGTTTTTCTAAAAAATCAATTGTATAAATTTCTGCATCATGCCTGGTCATTGTGATTACCATAGTTTATGTAAATGCTTTTATCTTGTGGCAATTCAAAGACTCCATCGGTATCGGAATCATATAAAGATACCAATTTGGATTTTTTTGTAGCTATGGAAGGAGTTTTGCCCATGCTTCTACTATATGCAAAATCAACTACAGCTTGTATTTCAGTCTCTGTAAGTGTAAGGTTTGTATTTGGTATTTGTGGCATTTTTAAAATCCTTTTATTTTTTTATTTTATAGATTATACGAATTATAGATTATACGAAAATACATAAGGCTTGTCAAATAACAATGACCAAAGCTGTATATTTTGTTCTTGAATTTTTAGTATATTTGTATCTTTAGCCCACCAAAGATTAGATATCGCAAGTATTTTGGCAGGATCATGCAGCATTGTTTGGAGCCACGTCCACATGATTAATTGTTCATAGCAAATTAGCACACCATATTTTTTGTTATTTAGTATAAATCCACCTTTGCCAAAAATATTAGCGTGTGCACCGCTGTTGTTCCATGGTTTCCACATCGATACCGGCACCGGCACTCTCTCTTCATAAATTGGCTCAATTGAACCATTCTTGACCAACGATAACGTATTATAATAAGTGTCATTCGTATCGCGATAAGAGGCACCGGCTAAGATAGTTTTATTTGTGTTTTGCCAAACAAGCCCATTTGCGGCGGTGACATACCCTAGCGAATTTTCCGGCAAGAGAAAAAACTCATCGGAGCTGTTTTCTATTTGATTCAAATATTTCATTTGTCTTTTATAGTCAACCAAAGGTGATACCGTGCCGGTCTCGTAGTTTTCATTGCTGTTAATTGCCAAGATCCCAGAATTGAAATTGTTTTTAAGTATATGCACACTTGAGTTATATGCTATGCCCAAAAGCAACACAAAATTCATCATTATATACATTGTAGTTTTTTGAGTATAGAATTGCTTTTTTATAACATTCAAACCAAAAATCATAAGATATATTAAAATAAAAAACAAACCAAAACCGACAATCAAGCCAAAGAAGCCACCAAGCCTTCCAACGCTTGGAGTTATTAGCCCAGCAACCAATATCGGATTAACCCAAGCTATAAGCCCAATCGGTGGCAATATAAGTATTGCCTGCGCTGCCAAAAAACTTACTATTTTTGTTTTTTTAGTTTTACCCCAGAACACTATCCATGCCAAAGAAGAAAGCAGTGCAGCGGTCAAATACACACCACCGGCCGTTGTTATATTGTAATAGGTAATAGTTCCCCAAAAAAGCCCTCGTGATGCTGCAAGATAATATCCAAACACCAGGGCAAAAAAATTAATTCTTTTTTCTATAAAAAAATATGCAAATATGATTAAAATTGCAAAAATTGTTAAAAATAGAGTATGCCCCCATGCAACAAACCCTATACCTATGCCGACTATAAAATAAAGCAATTTTTCAAGATACTTATTCATTGTTTTTCTTCAAGAAGAGAGAATCACTTTGCTTAGGCGGTGCTATTTTTGATCTTTTTGAAAAAACCGGATCAAGAAAATATAAAATCTGTTTGCCATAAATTGTCGAATTTCCAGCAATAAAGATAAGCATATCGCCTGACTCTATAACTTTACCACTACTGTCTTTTTTTGCACTTGGCAACGTCATGCATTCATCAACCGTGAGAAGCGGTCTCTGCACTTCTTGATAATTTTCGCTTATATGCCCAAGCACAACCGAACCTCTGCCACCGCTTGTGGTTCTAACGGTTTTAACCACCGTTGTTTGACCAGTCATTTTTGACAACAGTTCCGCTGTTTCAACTTTGTTTGGAGCGTAAGCAATTCTTACATGGCTATTTGAGATAATTGCTTCATCTTTAGTGTACGCTTTGTATAGCTGTGTGAGATCTTGTACAATTATATAAGCCTTGATTCCGTATCCGGCCATATATGCAAGTGCCGTTTCAAAAATAGGAAGTTTTCCAAGACTTGTAAACTCATCGAGCATCAAAAGCAGTCTATTTGCATATTCCACTTTTTGTTGGCCAGCTTCAAATTTCATATCCCCAACTAAAATAGTCAGGATCTGATTTAGTATAATTCTTACTAGGGGTCTTAGCCTATTCATATCACTAGGCTTAATGACAAGATAGAGACTTACGGGAGGATTGTTTTCTTCTACATAACCCATAAGATCTTTAATCTTAAAATCGCTATTGCTAATATTCTTTTTAAGTATCGGATCATCGTAAAGCGACAAATTTGATACAACAGTTGATACAACCGAACCAAGCTCGTTTTCAGGTTTGTTTGAAGCTTCTTTTGCTCCAACAGCAACAACGGGATCTGTTACCCATTCGCCAAGCTCATCTGTATAGTGTTTATACTCGATCCATTCGTTTAAAACATCTTTGACGCTCTCTTTTGTTGGATCATTTATCAGACCTCTCAATTGTGATAAATTTGGAGTAAATCCTTCTTTTTGTGCTTTATATACCAGGTGTAAAATCATAGTGGTAAGCAAGGCATAGCCGGTCTTCGCCCAGTGATCATCTAAACCTTTGCCGTCAGGATCTATAATAATAGAAGCAATGTTTTGGACATCCGACACCGTATAAATGCTGTTTAATCTAATTTCCTCAAGGGGATTATAACCAACACCACCACTTTGGGATACAGGATCAAATCGTAAAACTTTGTTTCCGGTACTTTGACGATATCCACTCGTGAGCTGCCAGTTTTCACCCTTGATATCAAGAACAACACAGCTTCCTTCCCATGCTAAAAGTGTTGGAATAACAAGTCCGATACCTTTACCGGCTCTAGTTGGAGCAAAAGCTAAAATGTGTTCCGGTCCGTTGTGTTTGAGATATTTAATTGTATTAGTTTTTGGATCTTGCCAAGCACCTATGTAAACACCTTTTTGCTGATTTAGGAGCCCCATTTTTTCAATTTCATTTTTTGTGGCCCAGTGTGCACTGCCATGTACATCATTATAACTTTTTGCTTGTCTATATAATAATAATTTCAATACGACAAAGAGTATAATTACTCCTATCATTGCCGCGCCGGTTTTTATAATTACTAGATTAAAAAATTGTTTATTTGTGCTGCCAAATTGAAATATCCAGATGATCCAATGAAAAGGCTCATATATATGACCAAAAATTGGTTTTCCTAGCGCAATATCATATCCGAAAGCAGCGGCTATATATTGCGTTGCGACTTGGTTGATTATCAGTATTGTGATAATTAACAGTATAAATAAAAAAGATAAAAAAATAACTCTTTTTCCTGTATCCTTATGTGTGCTCATATCTTAACCACACTTCCTGGCTTATCACCATCCAGCTTTATTTTTATTTCATAAGCTTTGCCGTCTTTTGTTTTTCTTTTTAAATTAACTTCATTGCCCTCAAGAAGTTTTTTAGCTTCTGTTTTTGTTAGATCTTTATAAAATACAGATTTAAACACAAATTTATCATTTAGTTTAAATGTTTTTGGCGTCTCTATAAGTTCACCTGGGCTTACTTCTCTTTGTTCAAAAACGGCTACTACAAAATACTGATTTGTTGGATCTATATAGATTCCTGCTTTGCCGTCTTTGAATGTATCTTCTTTAGTAGCCTTGAATAATGCCGGCAGATCTTTACTTGTTATCGCACGACCGAAGAATTTTGATTGATCTTTGAATATAGAAAACTTGCAGCCACTTTGTTGGCCGTTTTTATATTCATTATGTTCACATTTGTATGTTTTTGCTGTTTCTACAAGCGCGCCGCCGCAAAGAGGACATTTTATATCACTTTCCAGTTTCTTATTCTCATTGCTCATTACATATTCCTTGATCGGTTCATTAACAATACCCGGTATCATCTCATCCATAATTATTTGATCTATTTTTGTCAATATGTCGTTGGCAGCTTTATCACCTCTGCGGATGTCTTCAAAACTGTTTTCCCAGTTGGCTGTCATGATAGGATCCTTGAGCTGTTTAGGAAGTACCTGGAAGAGTATATTGCCGTTTTGGCTTAGTATCAACCCATCTTTTGTGTTAATTACGATCTCCTCATTAATAAGGTCACTTATAATCTGCTCCCTGGTTCTATCAGTTCCTATACCCTCGGCATCCTTGAGCAGTTTTCTATCTTTTTTGAGCTGCTGGAGCTTTTGTGGATCCGTTTCTTCTTTTATCATGTCATCAACAACTTTTGATATATTCAGCATAATGTCGGTTAGAGTTTTTTCGTTGAAGAGTGCCGGGCATTTTGTTTGGCCCGTTTTTCTTTCTATTTTATCAAGCTCTATGGCATCGCCTTTTTTGAGTTCAGTCTCGAAAAGAGTATTTTTAACCTCTTGGCCAATAAGTTCTCTCCATCCTTGCTTGATTGCTTTTTGTCCGGACACAAAAAATAGAAGATCATCAATATTAATTGTGAGTGTTTGCTTTTCGATCTCGTCGTCCGGCATGAAGTGTACCAATATTCTTTTTGCAATAAGTTCATACCCTTCTTTTATCTTTGGCAGGTTTTGAGCTTGCCACTCTTCTATATCTCTTTGTGTTGGCACCTTTGCAGTAGGTGAGAGCGGAGTATGGTTTTGTTTAGCAGCTTTTTTATCATCAAATATTGGAGCATCTTTGGTATACTCTGCTGCTTCTGCATTGAAATATTTTTTTGCAGTTAAAAAAGCATTTTGTACATCTGCATTATCATTCTTTGAAAAGTACCGGCCGTTTGTTCCTGGATAAGTTGTAAAGCCGTTCGTTCTTAGGTAATCAAGGATCTCATTGCACTGTTTGTATTTAATTTTGTATTTACCCATCATCTCACTTGCAAAGTCAGTTCCGGAGAGAGGAAGAGGGCGGTTTTTTGTAGTAGTAGTTTCTTTGGTGTACTCTTCTACAAAACCTTTGAGTCCTGCTTTGTTTAATCTTTGTTCTACCTCTTCGAGAATACTTTTATCATAATATCTCTCTTGCTTTGTTTTGGACATTTTGCCGTTCTCATCTTCTTGCTCTTCATAAAAAAAGTGTTTAAGTTCTATTTCGCCTTTTTTTCCAACTATTGAATAAAAATCTTTTGGTTTAAAGTTTTTTATTTCTTCTTCTCTATTGCCTATCAGTGCAGTTATTACACCTTTGACTCTGCCGGTATAGAGTTTTCTACCATACGTATCACAAAGGGCTTTTATTAACTTCATTCCGGTTATATAATCTCCTTTGCTTCTTACTTGCTGTGTGTCATAAAGTCTATTATATTTTGGTGTGTCTATAGGCTCTCTTTCATTTAGTGCCTTTTCGACTGCTTCTTTTGCTTTAAATGATCCACTGTTAAAAGCCCTTGTGATTTTTGTAGTTGGCAGCTTTTTTACGATTTTATAAAGCATATCTCTACCTATTGCTTCGCCCTCTTCATCGGCATCGGTCATGACTATTATTTCGTTGATGTCATTTCTTGTAAGAAGTTCCTTGAGTATTTTGATCTGTCTTTGTTTGTTTTGTTCACCGGCTTGTTCTGTTTTTATTTCATTTACAAGATTTGGCATTTTGTAGTCTTCTGTGTTTTCAAACTTTTTAAAAAGTTGATAATTTTCATTTATTTTTGATGGTTTTATCTGTGTGAATAAGTGTCCGGAAGCCCAACAAAGAAGATATTTTTCTCCCTCGAGATAACCTTTGGTTTTTGAAACATCACCTAGTTTTTTTTCATCACTTCCTAGTATGCTGTCTCCTAGTGTACTTGCTGCTTGATATCCAGCTTCTCTTTTTTCTGTTAGTATAAGTGTTTTTTCCGACATATTTTTACCTTTTTTTAGATTTTATGAAACTCGCAAAGTGGGCTTCATCAAACCTAAGTATTTATTAGTGTTTTTGGCGTTTCCTCTCTTGGAGAGGTCGGGCTATTCGTTTAAAATCTTGTCTCACTAAGCCATGTTTTTAACATTTCAAGCGAAACAAGGATTACACTGCTATCCCTAACGCGACTCATCTCGCAAGTTCTCTACTTGGAGATGATGTTTTTGTTTGTTGTTTTGGAACAAATTTTTCTTTTACCGCTTCCGTGGTTTTTTGCATTTGCTCGTTTTGGCTTTTTACAACTTGTATTTGAACAAGTTTTTGAACAGCAATATGAATTTGATTATCTACAGTTTTGTTGCCTCTGCTTTGTGCCAAGTCATTAAAATCAGTAAATTTTTCGGCAACTTCATCTTGAGTAAAAGATGGAATGGCAACTGCTATTTTGTCTTTAAGATCGGGATATTTTTCAGCAATATAAGCAGCGGCTTCTTTGGCTTTAGTTAAACCAGGATTTTTTATTGGTTTAGTGACAAGAACATCATTGTCGGCAGCAATAATAATTTTCATTTTATCTATATTAGTAAAATGTTTATCTTTGATTAAAACATCAAAAACAGGCTTATAATTACCGCTGTCTCCTACAACTACAACACTATAGCCGGTTGCTTGATTTAAAGTTGCACCGGTTGCATATCCCTCGCAAAAAATAATTATATCTCTGCTTTTATATCCATCTATAAGATGAAAACTGCCGGCTTTCTCTCCGCCTTTTTCGAAAAGCTTTAGGTATGTTCCGTCATCTTGTTTTAGAATTTTTTGGACAGTTTTGATATTGCCGTCTTTATCACTAAACGGTATAACTAAATTCCCATGTCCATCAACCTTAACTCCATCTGTCGGCTCTATGCCTTTTTTTGCAAGATAAAAATTATCGTCAGTTGCAGGAGATAGATTGTTGAGTCTAGCTTCTAGTCTTTTTGAAACCGCAAAATACATTCTATTTTTGTCATAATCAGATTGGACGTTTCTGATGCGATTTATCTCTTTTTGTACTTCAAGAGATTTGTCATTAATGTGAGAATTAAGCTTGCTATCTTTATGTACAATAGTTTCCTCTATGCCTGTTTTCCAGTCTTTTAGCCAAAGTGTCGGTACACCGTCTTGATGTATAGCATATCTGCCATTCCTGCTGCTGCTGTCGTGGCCTTGAATATGTACTGATTGTATTCTGCCATTGGTGATAGGTTCACCCCTTAATTCAAATCCTCTTTTTTCCAATTCGGCTTTAAAAGAAATCATTGGATCGCTTCCGCTTGTTATATGTCCGGCAATGCCATTTTTTAATTGTTGATTATCAATTACCCATTCAGATACTTTTTTTAATTCTGTGCCTTTTGGAGCATACCAAGCTTTGTTTTCAACATCCCAGCGACAACCAACACTTTTAGCAGCTTCTTTTTCTTCTTTTGGTATATAGAGATAAGTTTGTTTGTCAAGAGATTGTTCTTGAGCTTGAGGAATTAATTTTTCAAATTTATTCCAATCCACATCAAGTTTTTTATCAGCTTTCCATTTGCCATTTTCTTTTTGTTTTAAAGAATAAATCAATGGAGCAAGATCATCAAATGCATCATTTTTTTCAAGAGATACATATTTTTCTTTTAAATCATCAAGCGTGTCAGCAGTTGCAACAGCTGTTAGTGATATTGGATCTAACACAGCATATTTTGTATTTTCTTGTTTTACAATTTTTTCTTCAATATCAAAAAATGCCTCTTTTACCGCTTCCGCAATAGTATAACCACCATCACTTTCAATCATACCTACAACTGCACCCTCATATTCTTTAAATAGATCTTGGTCGAGTGCTAGCCCTTGTTCTTTTAGATGAGCGGCAATTTCTTCTCTTATCTCATCATAATAATAAGGACTATCCAAAAGTGCACCGGCTTTTTTTTCCGGTTTAGGTTTTGCCGGCTTATTTTGTTCTATAGAATACGTATCTTGAATTAAAGCTTTTGCTTCATCAAAGCTAAGAGATTTTAATGGTTTCATTTTCCCAGGTTCACCGGCAAAAAGATACAAGCCTTCGGATTTTACCGTGTCAACAGTGCCACCGCTTAAATGTTCCATAATAACAGTGCCATCATTCAGAGGAACAGGTAATCCAAAACTTGCATCACCTTTTGAAATGTCAATTCTTTTTATAGCCTCTTCAAAGGCTAAACCTCCGTCGCTATCATACATTTTATGTTGCTCTTTTTGCATACTCAATCCTTCAATGAAGTTAGTAATTTTTTCCGCATCACTTGCTGCTTTAAAAATTTCTGCCGGCTTATCCTCTATTATTTTGCACCAACTGCCGATATATGCAAAATGATTGTTTGGATAATTAGGATTAAAATCTACACCTATTCGTGTTGAAAGCATAAAAGAAGCGATTTCGGCCCTAAGCTCCTCTTTTGCATAGCTTTCACTACCATAGCCGCCGCTTAAATCTCTATCAAGTCTTGTTTTATGGGCAGTCCAATGACCCAACTCATGTAATGCAGTTGCATAATAACCGGCTTGAGACGAAAATTGCTCTTTAGTTGGAAGAGTTATAAAATCTGTGAGAGGGCGATAAAAAGCTTTATCTCCGGCGACATGTTCTATTTTTGCTCCACTGTTAGCAAGAATCCGCTCTGCTGCCTCATTTGGATCAAAACCTAGCTCTTTTGGAACAAAAGGTTCAAGACCGGTGATCTGCTCTGCATTAAAAACTGTTGCATAAAAAACTTTTGGGTTTTTAAGTTTTATTTCTTGTCGTTTTGGTTTGCCATTTTCGTCTTTAACTTTGTTTCCGTTTTCATCAACGATATCTCTTACTTCTTTGAATTTCCAATATTGAATAAGAGTGCCTTTCTCGCCTGCATTGACTTGCGCACCCAAGCCGTTAGCTTGTTTATAAGTCATCCAACGCGAATCACTATAGCCCTGCATCATTAGATTTATTGTATTGATACCATTGTAAGGCTTGCCGGTAGTAGGATTGTGTGGAGCTAAATTTAAAGCTGCTGCACCACTCCACTCTTTCATCCAAGGGGCAGTTCCAGCTTCTATCGCTTCGATGATCTGTGCAGCGACTTTATCAACATATAAATTGCGTTTATTATCGTTGGCTGCCATCATCATCTCCTTCGCTATCTTCTTCAAAGCCCATTTCGATTGCTTGCTCCAATGGAACTTCATACTCCACACCATCAACTATCTCAAGATATTCATCATCAATTTTGATATAGATTTTTTCTTCTTGCTTCTCTTCTTTTTTCATACTTGATCCTTTTTGTTTACCCCCCACTTTGTGGGAGTATGTGTTATCTTTCTATACCCTTAGATTTTGCTTTTTCGGCAGTTTTTGCCTCTTTAGCCTTTTCTTTCGGTTCTTGAGATTTAGAAGAGAATTCAGTATCTTTGACGATTCTTATTCCGTCTTTGCTAAGTATCGCAGTATGCTCTTTGCCTTTGGCGGCAAGTTGCGCTTTTAGATCTTCGTTTTTAAGTCTTACGGATGCTTTAAGATATTGGTTATTGCCACCTTCTCGCTCAACTGTTTTTAGATCTATGCCTTCAACAAGATCTTTTCCGGCTTTAGTGTTTGTGTTAATTGAGTAGAAATGACCTTCATTATCTTTCTTTTGCACCTGGTTAACATAGACGGTTGCATCCTTGTTGTATGGATCTTTAGGATTTCTTAGGATAATGGTGCCTTTATCATCTTTATTAACAAAATAATTTTCATACTTGCCGTTTATTGATGCATTAAAGGTTACAGTTCCCTTTTCCATTGCCGCAACTTTGCCGGCTTCCTCAATAACATCCAAAAGTGCTGTAGCTTTTTGTCTTTGTTGCACCTTGCCGTCTTTATCTTTATAATTTAGAGCGTTATCAACACTCACACCTAGTTTTGGATTCTCTTCGTTAGTTAAATTTACAAATGCCATTTTTTTCTCCTTAATTGTCGATATGGTCATTTACGAATGTCTGTGACAAATCCTCATTATAATGATCTTTGTGGAGTCCAATAGCTTGGATTCCATCAAGAGCATTATTGTTTTTTATCATCGCTTGCAGTTCACTAGATCTATAGTATTTTCCATTCACTACAACCATTGGATCTATTGTGGTTTTAACCACTGTTGGTGCTCTTCTTGCTTGTTCTTGCATAGATAAAGCAAAATGAATAATGTTTTCAACAATTTTTTGTGAGTTTGTGATTCTTTTAGCAACAACAAATCTTTTTGCATATTTAGATAAAGGAGTAATAATAATCCCCTTGTCTTTGCTTGCAGCATGTATAAAATTACCGTTTTCCAAATACATACCGACATGAGTAACCGGAATACCTCTTTTTTTATCTGTAAGAAAAAAAAGAAGATCTCCTTTTTGTAACGCGGACGGATTGATTCTTTGACCAACTTGTGATTGGCCAAAGGCAGTTCGCGGTAGATTAATATTTTGTTTTTTATATATGTATTGTGTAAAGCCGCTGCAATCGGCTCCAAAATTTGGATTCGTTCCACCCCATACATATTTTCCACCTAAGTGAGTTTTTGCTATCAGTTCCGCATAAGAGGCACTAAAAGCCTCTAAATGTAACATCAAAAAGAGTATTAAAAACATCACTCTCATTTTAATTAACCTCTAAATTTTGGCAGGTTTTCAAGCTGCATATCTTTAGTCACAAAAATATTAAATTGATAGCCTGGGCGAATCTCTATTGTTGGTGATACTGCTAGATTTTTTTCCAGCATTGTATTGCCCACTTGAGATATAGTTGTTCCACTGTTGGCTGTTTGGGCTTGTTGATTTAAAGAAAAACTGCCATTAGTGAAGCTTATTTCACCGCCTATTATAGATATAAGAAGTGCTGAACCAAAAATTTTCATATAGTGATTATTCACTTTGTCATCGAAACCTGCATAACCGGCTTGATCTGTGCCATTCATTGCACCTATATTAAGAGACTGACCGTCCGGAAATATGATGCGGTTCCATGCAATCAATACCCTTGATTGTCCATACTGCACATCTGCGCTATATTGACCTACAAGTCTTGACCCCTGTGGTATCAGTAGGTAATGGCCAGTCGCGGTGTCATATACGTTTTGACTCACTTGGCCAATGAGCATACCAGGAAGTTCACTGTTTATTCCACTTATCATGACACCTGGGATAACACTGCCGGTCTTAAGCTCAAATTTAGTAATTTGTGGCGTTTTTTTGAACGGTAAATAATCATAAGAGCTTTGTGTACCGCTAATAAAACTATTTGACTCTTGGTTCACACTTGCCTTTTGCGGATTTTGTGCTGCCAAAATTTCAGCCAAAGATTTTTCACCTTGGCTTTGTTGTTGTTGTGGCTTAAAAATATTAGAAAGAGCATTACCAATATCGGCAATATTTGCATTCCCTCCACCAGGTTGGTTTTTAGTATTATCCAATGCCGTTGGAGAATTTTTTGCCTCAATTGCTCTTTGTAATTGATCTGCTGCTGCTTTTTGTGCGGCTTCGTCAAGAGGAGTATTTTTTTGTTGAGGCATTGTTACATTATAGTCTTTAATGTCGCTGCCACTTACCAATAACGGTTTAGAATTGTTTGTATCATACTTTGAAAATTTTTCTAAATCATTTATGGTTGAATTTATATCTCTATTTTTAATATAAGTAGTATTGTTTTCTGTTTTTTGCGCCTTTTCAGTCTCTGCCTTTTGTGTAATTTGATATATTACAAAAAACACTCCAAATGCTAAAAAAGCACCGCCGATTAAAATTGGCATTTTAGTTAATCGTCTGCCGGCGTTTGGTGTGTCTTGAGTAATTTTAAATTCTTGCGGATTTTCTTCACTCATCTTACACCGCCTATTGTGGTTTTAGACCAATTGGTTGCCGGAGCTGTTGATCTGTTTATCATGTACGCACGAGATAACATTTGATCATTTACTGTATATGAAAGATTATAAAGATCTTTTTCTATACGGCTTACTTTTAGATCTATTTGAACATTTGCTTTTGAACTATCGTTTTCTATTTCATAACCGGCTTTTCTCATTGCATCAGACAACTGTTTTTTATACGGAGTATCAGGCTTAATATATATACTTGAAGTTCCTCTTGGATGTGAGAATTTAGTTTGCTGCATAAAGTCAGCTGTTAAAAATGCCGTATTTGATGCGTTAAAGCTTGGTGTGGCACAACCGGCAAATAAAATTCCGGCAGTTGCAATAATTATAATTTTTTTAAACATTTCAGACTCCTTAGTTTTCTAACACACTTAAATTTGAGCCTCTATTACTAGAAGACCTACTTGAACGAGTTATGGTTATCTTGTCTTGATTAGAGCCTACGCCAATGAGTAAAATCGCTTTATCAAAAAGGTTGTCCACAATAAATTTATTATTTATAATTCTATAATTTACAATTTTTTGACTGCCAGAACCATCTATGGCCAGCAATACCGGTGCATCTTTTGAGTTCATAGATCTAGGCATAAAAATATAAGTCTTAACTCCATCATTGTAAATTCTCGTCGGCCTCCAACTTGCAATGCCACTTATGTCATATCCAAAATCTAGATCCTCTGCATTTTTTAATCCAATATCAGGATCAGTAATCGTGTTTGCTTTCTTTGTTGTAGCTATTTGATTTTGGTAATTGTTCCAAACATTTTGTAGTTGGTCCTGGTATGCAAATGCTACGATTGGGAAGTAATTTTTTGCAGTTGATTTTAGATTAATGTGATAAGCTCTTTTATCGGTAAATATATTTAACGTTGTTGCAAGACCACTATCTGTTGGCTTCACGATCACGTGACTTACTTGCATACTTCCACTTCCGGAGATACTTGGGCTTACCTGCCATCTTACAGTATCACCAAGTTGAACCTCTTTTATAATTTCACCTGGTTCCAATTCTATATCAGTTAGCTTCAAAGGCGCAGCAAGTACACTAGGAAGAGTACCACCATGTAAAAATACTACGCCGCCGTCGGGTCTATAAAAGCTTTTATCTTTGCCGTTTATAAATTTTTTTGCAAGTTGCAAAGAATGATTTTCCATGTTGCTATATGCGCTAGCTCCAGTTATAAGTAATGTCGCGAGCAGTGTTGAAGTTATTATTTTATTTTTCATTTTTTTTCTCCTAGTTTAGTGTTTTTTGGAATGCAATATCTTTTATAAAAAGCCCGATAGGATTTTTCATGATATCTTTTTCAGTAGCCGGTGGATTTATTGCAATTGTTGCGACCGCTCTATAATTTTCTTTAGAAAGCAGATTTCCATCTTTATTAAATGTGTTTTCTGTCCAATCAATTTGGTACTGGTCCTTACCAACATTAAGTACTGAACCAACATTAATTTGTCTTGATGTTTCACCGCCAAAAGGAGGATTTGACCTATAAATTTGCGTTACTTGCTGTGTAGCAGGGTAGTTACCAAGATAGTTATAAGCCTTATTTACCATTTGTCTTTGAACATTTGGATCAAGAATATAAACTGTTCTAAAGTTCGTAACAAAATCCGCAAGAGCATATTTAATGACTTTTTCATCTACCTTCATGCTTGGTACCGGCATCGCAGCTATAGGAGTACCTATTTTGTCTATTGTTACGATATAGGGTTTAATTTTTGGTAAAGAAGCAACATAAATCATTCCACCAACCGAAAACAGTGCAACAAGAAGAGTAAACAATGAAAAAAACCGCCAATTTCTGGCTTGGACTACATAGTTTGCATATTCTTCATTCCATTTTCTTTTTGAATCTGTATATGGATTTATTTTGTTTTGTTTTTCCGACATATTTTTCCTTTTATTTAAGATTTATTTGGGTTTATTTCCCCACCAACATTTGGTTCAGCAAAGGAACCTTTTGTAGCGCCGCCGACATCACCATCGCTTTGTGCTACCTTTTGTTCATTAGCTGCACTGGCAAAATTTTTATCACTTGATGACGAACTCGAACTTGTTGTTGAATTTGGGTCTATAGTTTTTGCCCAATTTTGAGCAAAATTGTCTCCGCCATGCATCGCTCCTTTTGCAGCACCGCTTGCCATACCGCTAAAATAAGAAGCAGCTTTACCAAGAGTGCTCTTTTCTTCACCTGTAGCAGCCGCCGCCGCTATAGTGTCCGATGCACCCTTTGCTCCTTGATATGCACCCATAGCCGCGCCGGCTGCTCCTGCTGCCATACCTGACATCAATGCAGTAGCCATTTGCATACCTCGATTATTTTCGCCACCGCCTGAACCAGTGAAATAGCTATCGACAAAGCTGCCTATTCCTGAATTGATAGAGAAAAGAAGCAGAATGGTTATTGCTAATGAAAGTATATGCTCAAACGTTGGAGCAGAACCAATCATAGTTGACAAATTTGAAACAAAAGCGAAAGAAAGAGCTATCATCATCATTTGTAGCATCCATTTTGCATTCCAACGAACTACGTTAGCAATTGCATTGATTGCCCAAGGTCTTGTTTGTTCAAATGAACCAAAGCCAAGCCAAAGAACACCAAGATAAACACTTACAACAGAAAATGCATAATACATAAGTGCTTGACCGGCCATAAATATCAGTGGTATTGTTACAAAAAAAGCGGCAAGTATCTGTAGAATACTATTACCTACGCCAATCGCTCCATTTTCGGAAACTTGTTTAAGTACCGCTTCCCACATTTTCCCAATATTATTCATGAAATCATCTAAATTAGCACCCGACCCAGCAGTTGCAATACCCAAATTATCAAATGCATTATGGATCTTGATAAACCAAGATGGACTACTAATTAACATAGAAAAAAATCCAATAATAAGAGCGGTTTTTACAAGTTGTGCAAAAGCTCCACCTATTTCAAGCTCGCCTCTCATTGCCATAAATCCAAAAGTCAAAACTATCTGTATTACACCTAGTGCAACCAATAATCCTAAAGCATTGTTTCTAAATACTGAACCGTATGCAGAGAATATTGAGTTTATTTGATTTTTAACTTCTGAAAATAAAGTTATATCAACTTGATCACAATATGAAAAAGATGTAGCTATCATTAATAAAATTATAATTTTTTTAATATCCACCAAGTTGTCCGCCCTCTGTAACGTTGTGCGTTGGTTTGTTTGTATTAAAGCCTTCTCCAAACCATTTTGAATTTGAAGCTTTAACTACATCTTTTTCCAACTGTTGTGCTGCCACCGTTTGAGCTTGCATATTTGCTTGCATCATCATTGTTTGGCGTAGCTTTTTAAGTGTATTGGTTTGGTGTAATGCAATCTCATTTGCTGCCTGGATCGCTCCTAGTTGTCCTTGGGCAGATTGGCTTACATTTTGAAGCTCTCTCATGGTGCTTTGATCATTTTCAAGCTCTGCTTGAGATAGATTTAATTGTTTTAACGCGTCATTAACCGTTGAATTGGTTTGTTTACTCAAACTTTTATACACGCTAGTCGGATCCACATTACCACTATTAAGCAGCTTTTGATAACCTGGATACATCTGTTTAAACATTTGATCATAGTTTGCTGCCGTATAGGTCATGCCTGCCGTGTTATCCATAATCTGTTTCATTTTGTTAACACTTTGTGTAAATTGATTCCACTGTGTTTGCGGCAGCTGGCCGATGTTTTGTAACATTAGCTTATAGCTTTGAACCTGGTTGGTAAACTGCTGCACCGCTGTTTGGTATTGTTGGATTTGGGTTGCATACTGCTGGAGCTGTTTTCCATATTGAGCCGCCAGCTGGGAATTGTTCGCGATTTGCGTGATTTCCGTCGCACCTCCAAAACCGCCTACACTACCTGCATTAGCCGTTGAAAGGGTTAATGCAGAAGCCGCTATAAAACTGATAAATATTTTTTTACTCTGTTTCATCGCGTTTTTCCTTTCTTTTTAGATTTTGTGAAACTCACAAAGTGGGCTTCATCAAATCTAAAAACTGAACTAAAGCTATTGATTTTCATCACATAGCCTTTGATATAGTTTTTGCTAATTCTGCTGGCGTAGGCAATGCCAAAATTCTATTTTGGTTTTCATAGAGCCAATTCCACGTATTTATCGCATCATCACGATCTAAATCTTTCTTGTTGTATTGATTGTGTAGATATCCAGCTTGAGAGACAGAAATTATCACTTCCGGTAAAAAGCCTTTTGCACCCTTGACTAGATCAAGCCCTTTGTATAATTTGAGTATTCTTTCTCTAAATTTTTTAAAATCTTCTCTTTGGTGATTAATTTGTTTTTTTGCGAGAGAGGATTTAGGAGAGAGAATATTCTTAGAAGAAGTCTTAGAAGAAGTCTTTTTGATTTTACTATATATAGTTTCCCCATTTCGTGGAATCCAGTTTCCCCCTTTCGTGGAATCCAGTTTCCCCCTTTCGTGGAAACTTGTTTCCCCATTTTCATTCTCAGCTTCAATTTGAGGGATGTTATCCTCTTTATCGTCCGTATTTTCTACAGTTTCCCCCTTTTGGGGAAACTTGTTTCCTACTACAAAATCAAGCAATGATTTTTCATATTTTTCCCAATTTATCGTATAATATGTTTTTGCTGGAATACCTTCTCTTGTCACTTCAAGAAAGTCTAATTTTTTTAGTTTTATTTTTGCGGTTTCAAGCTCTTTTTTGGTGAGTTCAGTCTCTTCCATAATGTCAGAATCAGTCTTGTAGAATTTATCTTTATGACTAAACCAGTACATAAGCTGGGATAAAAGAAGTGCTGCATTTGTATTTCCAGTGAGCCTCTTATATACTCTATAGAATCCTATTGGTTTTTCGTTAAGACTTTTAAGTAAATTGCTCATCTTTGTAGCTCCTCAACATATCGATTGAACAGAACAGGATCAAGGGAATAAGTAAATTTACCGGCTTCTGATCTTTGTACAATAGTTATAAAAGGTAGTTTTTTGAGCTTTATTTTTGCTTTAACCAACTCCTCTTCAAAAAGAAAAGTGTTATCGCATATATCAGCATCAAGAAGTGTGATGATATTGTTTTTACTACTGTCAGTTAAACTAAATTGCTTCATCAAGTAATCAAGTAATAAACCTGATATTGCGGAGCCCGCAAGCTTTACATAAAGACGATTAATATAGATTGGTTGTTCCAGCAGAAGAGAGTTCATCTTCTACCTCCTTTAAATGAGATTGAAGATGAACAATAGTTTACCTTTTGTCTATTTTTTTGTTGTGAAAAACAG